>OCVV012866309.1_pt1 | contig 136627 bp, 115 predicted proteins | sample 1539721 | NCBI WGS metagenome assembly OCVV01 (sample SAMN02144230, study PRJEB22623) | gut metagenome | biome: sheep rumen | host: Ovis aries | place: New Zealand
TCTTCTCGACAAAAGGACAGCCGAGTGGCTGTCCTTTTTGTTTTTTTCTATAGATGTTTCAGGGTGTTTCCTGCCCGATTCTCTTACTGCAGTTTCGCGGCGATGGAGAAGTTCTCCGAAGCGATGCGGACGATATAGAGGCCATGAAGATCCGTTATGTCTATCGGCTGATAGTAGTCCACACCGTGGGTCAGACCGACAAGCGAGACAGAGCGGATAGCCCGTCCGGAGAGGTCATAGATGATCATAGAAGCCGCAGCTATGTCGGTAGGCACCGAGAAACGTACAATGCGCTCGGAAGAGGAGTTACCAAGCATGATAGCAATGTCTCCCTTATGCTCAGGAGCTGCAATCTGCTGGACGCCGGAGAGTTCTCCTCCCTCTTGGAAGAGCTCATATGGTCCCAAATCGCGTGCCGTGCCATAGATAGGCGAAGCGAGGAAGGGGAAGTCCGACTCCAACTGCGCGAGATTAGGCGTAACGGATACCGGAGGAATAAATCCTGCATCCACGAGGTCAGAACCCGGCAGGAGTCGTGCAAAACGAGAAGGCATCGATCCATCTCCACGACGCGGAGCGATTGCATCGGCCTCCGCCAAAGAGACGTAATCCGAGCGGGAGAAAGAAGTCACCAGGTGGTTGGTCCAGGCATCTTTGGAGAGGGAGGTGCCCAAAGCATTGTAATCATCTGTTCCGACACAAGCCTCCTGCTTGCCGAAGCATACATTATTGTAATAGTAGGTGTTGGCATCCGAACCGCCGGACTCAAACATAAAATCGTAGGAGTTATCGAACGCGAGACAATTGATGAGCACGTGTCCGCCCTTGTGGCTATTGCAATCAAAGCCCTTCACGGAGGAAGTGATATCGCATCCGAACGCTACGCAGCGGTATGCATAGTGAATACCTTTGCTGGAACCACCTGCTCCGTTGCCGCCGAGTTTGATACCATTACCGTTTCCGGAGAAAGAGGCGGATCCGTCGAAGTATTGCTTTACCCAGAGATGGTCTGAAGCGTTGCCGGACTCCCACGCCCAACACTCTGCGAGAATGACGTCGTAGTCGGTCTCGAAGAGGTCCCATGCGTCATCGGAGTTACGCCAAGCGCGACAGCGGATGAAACGGTTACCGATACCATTATGCATCTTGCAGGCAAAACCATCTGCGTCAGAGCCGTAGTTGGCATCATAATCGCAGTTATGATGGGAGTCACAATCGACGATATCGTTGTAGGCACAATGGGAACCGTCGTTCTCGCTGATGCCCTGGAAGGTGTCGGAGAACTTATGCCCGAAGCCGAGCTGGATACCCGTATCGAGGTTATAGGAGAACTCGCAACGCTCGATGCGGTTATGGGAGCCTTCGAGTTTGATGGCATTATCCGCAGCGTGCATGATATGCAAGCCGAAGAGGATCCAGTAGTCGCCGGTAATAAGCATTCCGCGGTCGCCGACATTGTTCTTATTGCGGTTGCAATCCAATAACTGCTGCTCGAAATCGAAGATTGGCGCTTCGTTCTCGTAGGCAGAAATGACAATCGGAGCCTGCGCGGTACCGGATTGCGAGAGACGGACGGTCAGTTTGCCGTCCGTACCGTATCGGGAGATATGATAGCGTCCGCCACGGCAGAAGATAACATCTCCGGCTTGCGCCACGGAGACTGCCTTCCCGAGGTTGTACCAGGGATTGTCAAACGATCCGTCACCCGTGGCGTCATTGCCTTCCGGGGAGATATAATAGGTCGCGTGGGTAGCGACGAACTCCGGACGCGTGAACTCCGGATCGGGTTCACCGGGAACAACCGTTCCTCCGCCTCCTCCACCTTGACCTTGTACCGGATTCTTGAGGGAGAAATCGTCAATAAAGACGTTATTGGTAAGACCTTTCACGCGAACGCGTACGGATAAAGAGGAGTCCGCCGGGATGGCATGAGAATAGGTCGAAAACGAGCTTGCGGAAGAAGGAATGGAGAGGGTGTCCACTACTTGCCATGCATCGGAACCGATCTGGTAAGCAATCTCCACTTTCTTGCTACTACCGCCGGATCGGTATTTGAACTCTACCGTTGCAAGGCTGTCTATGGCCGGCGAAATCATGTACGCGCCCGCAGAATTGAACTTGATGGAAACGACGGAATTAGAACTATTACGCTGGGCGTCGCCACCGAAAGTCCAGGTACCGGAAGGTAGTTCCACTTCGGTCTCGGAAGACCAGGAGCCGGACGATAAGGAATTGAAATCCTCTGACAAGTCGGCACGTACAAAGCCGGCAAAGAGGCATACAAACAGAAGAAGACAGATCTTTTTCATACACTTAACGAATTAAGATTAAACGAACTCATTCAAAAGTGATGCAAAGGTACTGTATTTTTCTGAATTAAGCAAGAAAACACGAATTTTTGACCAAAAAACGACAAATAGTTCCCCGGCGATTTTTTTTATAAAAATGTGTAATGAATGAACTCAGTAAATGTATATATACTATGTATATATAGTATAAGTAGCTAAAATGACAAAATGGAGGTTTCATCCTATGGTGATCTTACGGTCATCCTATGGTGATCCTATGGTGAGAGTCTTGTTTTGGGGTTATTTAAGGTAACGAAACGTTTTGTGGAGTATAGCGGACTCGAACCGCTCACCTCAACACTGCCAGTGTTGCGCTCTAGCCAGATGAGCTAATACCCCATGATTAACCTTTGCGGGTGCAAAGGTACACAAAAAAAATGACACTTGCAAATTTAAGTGTCATTTTTTTGGATTTTACTCTATGCAATGAGTTCTTTTACTCAGTGCATCGGTTATCGAATATAATTCTCCCACTTGGTGTTACGCATGTCGCCAGACTTCATGAACTCCTCGTGCATTGCGAAGGCGCAAGAGAGGTTATGCTGGGTCTGGCCGTGCTTGGAGATCTTGAGGTAGTCACGGAGCATCTCGCGATACTCGGGAGCTACGCAGTTATTGATGATCTCCTCTGCACGCTGACGCGGACTCTTACCACGCAGATCCGCTACACCTTGCTCGGTGACGATGACCTTGACAGAGTGCTCGGAGTGATCGAGGTGGGTTACCATCGGTACGATGGATGAGATAGCACCGTTCTTCGCGGTGGAAGCCGTCGTAAAGATAGAAAGGTACGCGTTGCGCGCGAAGTCACCCGAACCACCGATACCGTTCATCATCTTCGTTCCGCACACATGCGTCGAGTTGACGTTGCCGTAGATATCTGCTTCGAGGGCCGTATTGATGGCGATGATACCGAGACGCCGCGCGATCTCCGGGCTGTTGGATGTCTCCTGCGGACGAAGCAAGAGCTTGTCGCGGTAGAAATCCAGGTCAGCAAGCACTTCCGCCATCTTGCTCTCTACAAGACGCAGCGAGCAACCGGAAGCGAACTTACAATGTCCGGCTTTGATGAGGTCCACGACAGAATCCTGGATCACCTCGGAGTACATCTCAAACGGCGGGATATGCGGGTTCTTACCGAGTTCGCCGAGGACAGCGTTGGCTACGTTGCCCACACCCGATTGAATCGGCAGGAAGGACGCAGGAATACGTCCGGCTTTCATCTCTGCCTCCAAGAAAGCAGCTACGTTCGCGCCGATCTTGGCTGTTGTCTCATCCACCGGTGTGAAAGCAGCAATCTCGTTCGGACGGTTGGTCTTCACAACGGCAGCAATCTTCGCGGGATCGACCTTCAGATGGTCCGAGCCGCAGCGGTCGGATGGTTTGTAGATGGGTATCTCGCGGCGGCAAGGAGGATCAAGCGGCTCATAGAGATCGTGCATACCCCGCATGGTAGCAGGGAACATCTCATTGAGTTCGACGATGATCTTATCCGCCATACGGCAGATGGTCGGCATGATTCCGACACCGGCAGCAGGCACGATGGTACCATCTTCTCCGACATACGAAGCCTCGATAATCGCCCAGTTGGGTTTTGGGAGGAATCCATAACGCAGGTCTTGCGCCATGTGGCTCAGGTGCATGTCGAAATAGTGGGTACCTTCGGCGTTGATCTCCTCCCGCATGGATTTATTGGACTGATAGGGGGTACGGAACTCGACAGCGTGCGCACGTGCTAACGCGCCATCACAGCTGTCTCCCATCGACGCACCTGTCTCCAATCCTACGCGGAAGGGGATGCCCTGCTCGTGCAGTTTCTCTGCGCGCTGCGCAAGGGCAAAAGGAACGGCCTTGGGCACTCCGGTAGCCGTGAAACCACCCATGCCCAAGACGTCACCATGTTGAATCAGTTCGGCCGCTTCTTCTGCGGTCATAAATGGTAAAGCCATAGTTACTCTGCTTTGCCGTCGGAACCGAGGACGTTGATGATTTTGTGTTTGTAGAGCTCTGTCATCAGATCACGAGCAGGACCGCAGTACTTACGCGGATCGAACTCTGCCGGTTTCTCTGCGAACACCTTGCGCACTGCAGCGGTGAATGCGAGACGGGAGTCGGAGTCGATGTTGATCTTGCAGACAGCGGACTTAGCAGCCTTGCGGAGTTGCTCCTCAGGAATACCTACTGCGTCAGGCAGTTTGCCTCCGTACTTGTTAATCATATCCACATACTCCTGCGGAACGGAAGACGATCCGTGGAGAACAATCGGGAATCCCGGAAGCTTCTCCATTACAGCGTCAAGCACGTCGAATGCCAATGGGGGCGGAACGAGACGACCTGTCTTCGGGTCACGGGTACACTGCTCCGGAGTGAACTTGTATGCACCATGGCTGGTACCAATAGAGATAGCCAAGCTGTCGCAGCCCGTACGGGTAGCGAAATCAACAACCTCTTCGGGTTTGGTATAGTGGCTGACAGCGGACGAAACCTCATCCTCTACACCTGCCAATACGCCGAGCTCCGCCTCAACGGTTACGTCATACTGGTGAGCGTAGTCAACGACTTTCTTGGTGAGGGCGATGTTCTCTTCGTAAGGCAGCGACGAAGCGTCGATCATGACGCTGGAGAAACCGAAGTCCACGCAGGATTTGCAGAGTTCGAAACTGTCTCCGTGGTCGAGGTGCAAGCAGATCTGCGGATGCTCCCAACCGAGCTCTTTAGCGTACTCTACAGCGCCTTGAGCCATGTAACGGAGAAGGGTTTGGTTCGCATAGTTACGCGCACCTTTCGATACCTGGAGGATCACCGGGGATTTGGTCTCAGCCGCAGCTTTGATGATCGCCTGGAGTTGCTCCATGTTGTTGAAGTTGAATGCCGGGATAGCATATCCTCCCTTGATTGCCTTTGCAAACATCTCACGAGTGTTGACAAGGCCTAATTCTTTGTAAGATACCATAGTTTTTAAATGTTTTATTGTTGTTTAGTAAAATATCTAGTGGACTAGTATACTAGCGGACTAGTAGTCTAGTTTCTAAATTCTTTTGCGTGGTGGCCACGGATGAGGATGTGGTGGTTCGCGATAGGGTTCGTCAGGAAGTAGTGTGAGAGTTCCAGAGTTGCTTTGATCCATACCTGTGTACGGCAGAGGTGCTGCTCGTACTGGCATCGCTCAAGCTCTACGTCCACCGCCAGCATCCGGAGCATATCATTACTCAGTTTGACGAGTGTGTAGTCGCCTGTCGGCAGATCACCATGAATAGCCACTCCTATTCCTGATTCGAAATGGGTGGTAAACTCATGGGACTCGGTCATACCGAGCGGCAGGGTACAATGTGCAAAGAGCATCGTCCCATCGTTATTGATGCGGGCAGGGTTGACCTGGAAGCATAGTTCGCCGGTCAGACGCTTACAGATCATCATCGTCAGTAGCGCAGGTACATCTCCCTCGCAAGAGGCCGGGATGCCTTCGTCGTTAAGTTTGGAGAGGGCTATACAGCCAGTATTCTTGACGGTGGAGAGCAAATCAAAGCACCGAAGGGTGACACCATCCAAACGGTACTCGGTTACGAGTTCCTTGAGGCGCTCATAGATAGCCTCAGCACCTTTCATTCCGGGATCTACTTCCCCCAGAGAAGTCATTCTATCGATAGGTATATCCACCATCTCGATATTCATCTTCTCCAGTACAGCGGTATAATCCACCAAGGAGGCGATGAGCCAATCGGATGGTTTTCCTACCACTCCCAAACGCAACTTCTGAGGCTGATACAGGACCTCATGAGAAGGCATAAATGTCACCGATGATATCTCTTGCATCGCTTATGCTCTCCAGAATTTAGCAGCGTGGTGTCCCTTGATCAATATATGGTGGTCAGAAAGCGGCGACGAGAGCAGGTACTGGCTGACGATCGGGGTCGATTGGATCCAGATCTGCGTGCGGCACATGTTCTGCTCGTACTGGCAACGGGTTACCTGTACGTTCACCGCGAGGAGGCGCTTCATATCGTTACTGAGTTTCACCAAGGTATAAGGGCCAGCGGGCACTTCACCATGGATAGCCACACCTATACCCGACTCGAAATGGGTAGTGAACTCATGTTTCTCGGTCATACCGAGCGCTATCGTACACTTCGCCATGAGAATTTGTCCGTCCGGCTGGATACGCGCAGGACTTCCCATCCATCCGGTCTCGCCGGTGAGTTTCTTACAAACCATCATCGTCAGCAGGACAGGGATATCTCCCTCACAAGCAGCAGGGATGCCTTCATCGTTGAGTTTGGAAACCGCAATGCAACCGGTGTTCTTAACGGTCGTAAAGAGATCGAAACAACGGAGTGTGATACCATCGAGTTTATACTTAGCGACTATTGAACGGAGACGCTCGTGAATCGCCTCAGCTCCCTTCATACCGGGATCTACTTCGCCGAGTGAAGAGAGTTCCTCAAAGGGGATATCCACCAACTCGGTATTCATCTTCTCCAACACTTCTTTATAGTTCACACTGGAAGCGATGAGCCAATCGGAGGATTTACCGACAACACCGAGACGCATTTTTTTTTCCGAATGCAGCACTTTCTCCAGCGGGGCACGAGTGAGCGACTCGGTCTCGCTGAGTTCAGGAAAAACCGTGTCTTTGGGGTGTTGCATGATTTTCGCAATCCCATTACGCTGGCGGATAAAACTAAGAATCTCGAGCGCCGCAGGAAGGGAGTTACTGTACTCACTTACCATGAGATAAATAGGTCGTTTGAGATCAATCTCTTTCTTCTGGAGCAAGTCCAAAAAGAGCGCTTCCGTACCTCCGGAAAGGACGGCTACTACTTGGTTTTCCTCTACAAACGAATCTGATACCTTAAACGGTAATTCAGACACTTCGGTGTGAAGCTTTGAGCATAAAGTGTGTAACATGGTTGTGTATGTTTTAGAGTTTGTATTCTAAATCCGCTGCAAAGTTAGTAAAAAAAAATGACATACACAAGAGTGTATGCCTTTTTTATTGATTTTTATCGTTTTGCGAAGGTAAAATATTTCTGGCCGAGGTAACTAACAGCGACGGTAATGAGTGTGATAAACATCTTGGAAGGCGTAGGATACCAGCCGATTATTTCCACACAGAGCTTGAGGCCGAAATAGTTAATAGCGAGGTTTATTAAAACGATGAGTATATACCTTCCTAATTGCCTTATTCCACGCAAGTTAGATCCAGTGAAGGTCACATATTTCTGGAGCCAGAAACCCGTAAGAAGAGTAATCGGGAAGACGATACAGAGGGTAGCAATATGGGGGGTGATGGCTTGCGAGAATGTATGATTTAGGATTTCAAATTGCAAATTTACTATCTCATGGCCGATGACGAAGTTATAGATCAAGAAATAGAGCACCCAATCGAGCACGAGGTTTCCTCCTCCGCAGGCAGCATAACGGAACAATTGCTCCGACATAAAGCGCCTGAACGGCGGATAGAAGAAATCTATGATTTTTGTAATTATTTGTGCTAAACGATTCATTCTACTTACTTTTGCGGGTGCAAAATTACTACTTTTTAAGCAAATACGCAAATTTTTGAGCAAATTATTTGCATTAACGGATTTTTTTTTGTACTTTTGCAGCCGCAAAAGGTTTGAGCCAATGCAACAAGTACATGCCAAGAAATTTCTGGGGCAGCACTTCTTGACGGACTTAACAGTCGCCCGGAGAATTGCTGAAACCACCTATAAGGGACAAAGTGACGAAGTACAAAGTACCAAGGAAAAAGTACGAGTGCTTGAAATCGGTCCGGGTATGGGTGTACTTACTCAGTATCTCCTTCAAAATTCCAAAATCCAACTCACGGCGATAGAGATTGACCGCGAGAGCGTAGCGTATCTCAAGGAATGGTATCCGGAGTTACATCTGATAGAGGGAGATTTTCTAAAATTAGATTTGGATATTATTTATCCCGAAGGCGAGTTTAACGTCATCGGTAATTATCCCTATAATATAAGCAGTCAGATTTTCTTCAAGGTATTGGAATACAAGGATCGTATCCCCGTTTGCTCGGGAATGATTCAGAAGGAAGTAGCGGAACGGATTGCCTCCAAGCCCGGCAAGAAGGCATATGGTATTTTGTCCGTTTTGCTGCAGGCTTATTATGATATAGAATATCTATTTACGGTGGACGAACATGTGTTCAACCCGCCTCCAAAAGTCAAATCCGCCGTCATACGTATGACGCGAAACAAACGACGACGGTTAGATTGCGACGAGGCGCTCTTTAAGACAGTAGTAAAGACCGCTTTTAACCAGCGACGAAAACAGATGCGCAATTCTCTTCAGCAGCTGGTAGGAAAGGGTAACCCGATCTTAGAAGAGAAGATTTTTACAATGCGCCCCGAACAGCTGAGTGTAGAACAGTTTATCGAACTAACCCATTTAATTGAACAAAGCCATGTCGGAAATTAAGATATTTTATAAAGATAAGGAGAAAATAAAGGTAGCACGTACTATCTCCGCGCTCAAAGAGCTCGATAAGAAAGATATCATCTGGATTGACCTGCTCGACGTAAGCGACAAGACGGAGGATACCTTGGAGGGTTTTCTGAAGATAGAGATTCAGGAAGATGAGGAAATGGAAGAGATCGAGATGTCGTCCCGTTATATCCAGACGGATGACTCGATCGTAGCCAACAGTAACTTCCTGAAGAATAATTTTGAGGTAGAGCCAATCAACTTCATTTTGAAGAACGGAATTCTGGTTTCTATCCGCGACACAGAACTGGATACCTTTAATGAGACATTTAAAAAACTCTTTGTTAATACCCGAAATTTTCCAACGGGTTATCATGTGTTAGTAGCTGTGATGGAGACGCGGGTTGAGAAAGACGCCGACTTAATAGAGGATACAACGGATTTAATTACCGAACTGAGCCAAAAAATAACGGCTGAGTCAGAACATATGGATGAAGATTTGCTCGTACAAATAAAGGACTTGCAAGAAAAAGTTACCGTTCTCCGACAAAACCTAATGGATAAACAACGTGTAATATCCAATCTCCTAAAATGCGATTTCTTCCCGGAAGAACTCTATCCTCGGTTAACGATGATTATTAAAGATATTAATTCTTTGTTCGATTATACGAAGTTCGGTTTTGACCGTTTGGACTACCTCCAGGATACCTTCCTCGGTTTGGTAAATTTGGAACAGAACCGGATAATAAAGATTTTTACAGTCATCAACATCATCTTCCTGCCGCCTACGCTAATCGGTAGTTTGTATGGAATGAACTTTGATTTTATGCCTGAACTTCATTGGCAATTAGGTTATCCCTTTGCTATTGGACTAATGGTACTTTCGGTAGTACTTATCTTATTGATTTTCAGGCTGAAAAAGTGGTTATAAACAATTTATTAACAAGGGTTTTGTTACACAGTTTAAAAGTTGTTCCACATTGCAGTTATCAAATCTGTAAACAAGAGCTATCGAAATTAAAAAGCTTGTAAGTAATTAAGAAATAATATAAATAGAGAGTTTATTTACACTTTCAACAATCTATACTTATCATGGATTTAAAAGAAAAAGAATATATAAATAAAATAAAGAAGTTAGCGGCGGAGAAGAAAGCAGTAATCTTCGCACATTATTATACACGTCCGGAAATACAAGAATGTGCCGATTTCATCGGTGATTCTTTAGCTCTTGCGCAGCAGGCAACGCGCGTGGATGCGGATATATTAGTAATGTGCGGTGTGCATTTTATGGGTGAGACGATGAAGATTCTCTGTCCGGAGAAAAAAGTGCTTGTTCCGGATATGAATGCAGGTTGTTCGTTGGCAGATAGCTGCAAGGCGGAGGATTTGGCGGCATTCAAAGCGCAACATCCGGATCACATGGTAGTGAGTTATGTGAATACAAGCGCCGAAGTGAAGGCATTAACGGATGTAGTGGTTACTTCGTCCAATGCCAAGAAGATTGTAGATCAGTTGCCTAAGGACGCAAAGATAATTTTCGGTCCGGATCATAACTTAGGTAGTTATATTAATTCTGTAACCGGCAGAGAGATGCTGCTTTGGAACGGAGCATGCCATGTACACAGCCGTTTTTCGTTAGAGGCGTTGTTAGAACTCAAAAAAGAGAATCCGGGCGTAGAAGTATTGGCTCATCCGGAGTGTAAAGCTCCTATTTTGGCCCAGAGCGATGTAATTGGTTCTACTAAGGCATTGTTAGAGCACACTATAAGATCTGATGCCAAACGCTTTATAATAGCTACAGAAAGCGGTATTCTCTTTGAGATGCAGCGTGCATGTCCGGATAAGGAGTTTATTCCTGTTCCGCCGGAAGTGACAGAGGGTGTGGGATGCAGTTGTAACGAATGTGAATACATGCGGATGAATACCTTAGATAAGCTGTATGCTTGTCTTAAGGATGAGCAACCGGAGATGCATGTAGAAAAAGAGACAGCCGAAAAGGCTATCTCTTCCATTCAAAGAATGTTAGAAATGAGTTAGTAAATTAATTACCCATTTTAAGTTCTTTTCTTCTGCGCTCGTAATACGCGTGGCGTTTAGGGTTCTCGGGGAACCAACCGCGTAAGACACGCATCTCCTGTTGAAAAACCTCGTTAATACCCCAGAAACACGAGAAAGCAAAGGCTGCGACAATAGTGGAGGCAATATAGTTATCCAGCAAAAGCGAGATAACCGTGCAAATCACTCCCGAGATAAAAAATCCCCACCAGCCTTTGCGGCCGAAATAATACTCTAATTTGATTGTAATAGGATGGCAGATACCGATACTGAGAAAGACAGCTGCCCCTATGATAATTCCTGTAAAATTCATATTTTATAAAAATTAGTGTGTAAACATAAATCCGAAGTAAAGCCTCGGACCGGTAGGCATGAGTAACTCATTTTTATGAATAGCCAACATCCAGTCAAAGCGAAAAGTTATATGTACTTTGCTTGTGAGGCAATAATCGCATCCCACATAAGGGGAGATATAGAAGAAAGATTGTTTATGAAAGGTACTGTTAGCATCTTTAGCCCAACTATTTTGGTCTCCTTCTAATATATACAAGCCTTTCATCGATCCTCCTCCTATAGTACCGCCTATATACGGCCATACTTTGTCTAATCGCCAGCAACAATCCGCCAATACACCTCCGCATCCTACGCGGACATAACTGCCGGGTTTGAGAAGATCATGACAATCCGTGGTAGCGCCCGGCATGGTAGATACAAATCCTTCAAATCCCGTTCGCAGATATTTCCATAGGTGTACCCGTAAAGCGCCTCCTATACCGAAAAGTGCACCTTGCGGGCTGGTAGATTGACCATCTGTAGTTAAAGGTGCATTTTTATCTTGTCCGAACAGATAACCGGTATGCAGCATCATTCCTCCGGAGAAACCTTGATAGACTTTATTTTTAGCTATTCCTTCCGACACCTGCGCGTACATGCCACACGCGCATATTAATACTATAATGAGTATCTTATACCGCATTACCTCTGCATTTAAAATCGGGTGCAAAGGTACTATAAAAAATTGATATAATTCTTAAGAAATACTTAAGTACGTCTTAAATCCCCACAAATAGGGATGAATTATTGGATTTGTTGCAGTATAGGTTGTACGGAGAGTGCGCCATTCACTGCCTGCCGCATCCATTCTTGCGGCGTGAGGCGGCCTAACCGGTACCAACGCTCATAGGCTTCTGCCCAAGCGAGACCTTCTTTATCCGCCAGCGCTTGCTCCAACTGGAACTGCACAATGTGTCCGATCGGGTAATTAGGCAGATACATGGGCGAGTTAACCATGTGGGAGTAGATTGCTAATAAGACGCAGTCTTTTTCTCCCAAGACGGGCTCGTAGTATGCATTCCAAACCTCTGCAGCGATCTCCAGAACCGCTTCTCTCAGTTCGGCTGCTGTAGCTTTCGGGTGGTCATAGAGCCACTGCCACATCCGCATATCTACGAGGCTCACACCCATGATCTCGTACATGCCCCAGAACTGATCCAAGACCGTCTCGCGGTTCATGGTCTGCTTGCCGTAACCAAGTAACTGCAGATCGCGCGTCTGGAACAAGAATGCGCTGGTCTCGGTAAAGCCGGTGTTGGGAATGCCGTGCAGCATGTAGTAATCCATCTTATACAGACTGATCACTTCTTCCACGTTATGCCCCATCTCATGCACGGCGATGTTGTAGCCTTTGTAGTCCATTCCTTCCGGGGCGATACGTGTGCGTAAGCGCGAGGGTTCGTTATGTCCCATGCACGGCCATGCATGTCCCGAACCGCGTGCAGGTTCCACGACGATGTGCCGCGAGATCTCTTCTGCGTTCTCTTTCTGAAAACCTAAAGTCGTCAGCATGCCTGCAATCTTCTTCTCATACGTGATAGGATCCGGAAAACGCTTGCGGGTCTCTGCGCTCAATGCCTCTTCATCCATTCCGCTGCGGGCTTTGAATCCGTCGTACCAGATGTCGTACGGACGCAGTTCACGTCCTAAACGGTTCTTAATCTCCGCGGCAACGGTTTTCACCTGCTCGCTACTAATGAGTGAACGGAAGAGGCTGTCTATTTCTGCTGCAGGAATCTCGATATCGCCCTCAAAATTACGGATGATTCCGGTTGGCATATTCGGGCAATAAGTATCTACTTGCTGCATGGCATGGAAGATATCCAAAATCTTCTGATACCGGGTATCCGGCTCACGGCTTTCTTCTTTTGACTTTTGACTTTCTACCTTATTGCTATACGGATACCAAATGGGTTCCGGGTTATTGATCACTTCTTGCGGAATCTCCTGGCGCACAATACGTTGCATTACCCGGTAAATCATCTCCTGCTTCTCCTGGTCGTTATAATCGACCTTGAGTTCATCGCGCAGGTTCCAGTGGCTGAGTAACTTCATTCCGTCCGGGAAGAGTTGGCGTCCGTCTTCCGTTCGGAGTCTATCCATGCAGATGTTATAATCGGCAATGTAGTTTTCTGCCGCCGCCATCGTTTCCGTCAAGCGGGCTTGTATTTTCGCCGGCACACGGCTGGTAAACACATCTCCCAAGCGCGCTTCCGCCCACTCTCTGCGGCTCCATTCACGGCCTAAAGTGTTCTTTTCTTCCAAGGAATAAAACGGGAAATTGAGGATAGTGATGAATGCCACTTTGTTGGCAAAAAGGTCATCCATCAGATGTGCCCGGGTATCATAGCCGGACATGATCCAATCTATCTCTGTCGGTTCGCCTGCATTGGTCAATTGGGTGGGTTTCAGCAGTTCTACGGTCAGCATGTCGGCACTCTCGTTGAGTTTCTCCATCATCCGGCTGAGGCTCTCAAACAAAGCCGTACGTTCTTCCTCTGTACGGGCATAATTGGCTTCTACGAATGCCTTGAAATCCTCTGCCGAACCATCTTCTTCGGTCCATAAAGCCGCAGCCTGTTTGACGCCGCGCTCCATACGTGCATCTGCAAACTCAATACCTTCGTACAGGGTATTTTTCTTTGTACAAGTTGTGCATCCTAACATAATGATTACGGCTCCTACAGCCGCCATAAAGAAATGTTTCATATTCATCGTATAAGCATTTTCAGTTTAGAACAGTTTCAGTTGCCTGTCCTTAAAGATTTGATAACCCACCTCGCAGTTGATACACTCACTGTGTTGACAGTAGTTTTGATACAGATGCAGCAGGGCTTGTGTATCGGCGGCATTCTTAATCACTTGCCCCAACACTTTCCATTGCCGCACGATGGTGTTATTCTCTGCGGGGATCTTCTCCATGATCGAGGCGGCGTCGAATGTCTCATTGCGATGCTTCGCGTACGCGTATTTATAAGGAATAACGGTGTTGATGAGCAGGATATCTATACTGCTCTTCCCTAACGGAGGAACAGAAGAATCAGTCCATTCAAAGAGTTGGACAAGGTCTTTTATATCGTTGTGGTCAAGAATTTTGCTGAATAAGTTATCCGATTGAAAGAGCAGTTGCGCAAACTGCCGGATTCGTAACTCCGGGCTGTTCTGCGGTCTCATCCGGGCATGTTTCCAAACCGTCGGATCCATGGGCGTCAGGCCGAACTTCGTACGCAGAAAAGCGTATTCTTTTTGTAAGTCTTTCTCTTCCTCTCTGATGAGATTCGCTTGCCCCATTAAAAGTGCCGTTAGCTGAAAGAGGCTGTTACGATGTTTCTGTAGATAAGAGAGGGGTGTGTTGATGGCTAATTGCTCGAAGGGCAGACTATTGGTATGAAAACCGAAATTACGTGCCAAAGAGATATATAGCGCGTGTTCCCAGCTGTTTTTGGTGATTTCCAGAAGTCGGTCGATAGACGCTTTTTTGCAATCCAGACGCTTATAGAGTAAAGTCTTTCGCCATCCTTCCGTAATGAGCGAAGGATCATGAATGAGTTGTTCGGCACAGCCTATTCGGCCGATAGCGGAGTCCATCTTTTGTGCGGACTCAAAGAGTTGTGTCAAGTAGTCTTTATCTCCCGGATAGTTCAGTTCACATTGCGGTACTAACTCTCCGCGGGAGTTATAAACAGGCTTGTCAGCCGTCCGCACGACATGCAGAATAATGTTGTCGTACGCCTTGTCGAGGTGGTGATGATGTTTGGTCCAGTCGCTTGAGCAGACATGGATCTCTATATTTCCGACCCATTCTTTGCCATCTATCCGAACCCGCGCATGGCTGTAATCCGGTCCTGCATCCCGGTTATGTTCACCCACAGAGAGAATCTCCACTTTCTTTCCGTCCGTGGTGTATTGCTCAAAACCCGCCCAAAGGCAATGTTCCCAAATATAATGCAGTATGATTTCCGGCATAAAGGATAAATTTTCGCTGCAAAGGTACGAAAATATTTGCAAATATGCAAAAAAAGCAGTAATTTTGCACGCTTTTTTGAAGGCAAGCAATTATTTTTATGTTCAAAACTATTCTTAAACAACAAGGAATCCGTTTCCGTCAGTTCAGCCACAAGGCTTATGCAGCCTTTTGTTCGCTTCACCGGGAGGTGACTATCGGACGTGTGGCAGCGTATATGACGGATTTGGAGATGCTTAAAAGCGGTAAGTCTATAGCTGTTTCGGCATTATTGCTTTTCTCAGGCATCGCTGCTGTGGAAGCCGATGAAGGTGTTCCGAAGGATTCCGTTCCATTAGAAGCCCAACAACTTAGTCTTCAGGAGGTGTTGGTCGTTTCTCACAAAGCTGAGGTTAATTCGGAAGCGTACCGCCTAATCATGCAGGTCTCGCAGGCCGAGATAGAAGCTCTGCCGGTTCAGACGTTAGCGGATATCTTGCAATACCTGCCGGGCGTGGATGTGCGAACCCGTGGCGCTAACGGCGCACAAGCGGATATCAGTATGCGCGGCGGTACGTTCGATCAGGTGTTAGTGCTGCTGAACGGGGTTCCGCTAAGTGATTTTCACACGGGGCATTATGCGCTGAATATCCCTGTTTCTACGGAGATGATCGAGCGTGTCGAAGTGCTGCAAGGTACTTCGGCTAATCTTCATGGCGCTTTCTCCGGGGCAATCAATATTGTCACGAAATCTTCGCCGGAGATCTCTCTCAAACTCACCGCGGGAATGAATGGATTAGTAAATCCGGAAGTAGCTGCAAGTATTCAAAAGGATGAGGCGCTTTTTAATGTCTCTGCCGAATACAGCCGTGCGGAAGGGTACTATGCACCTCGGCCGACCGAGAAAGAAGCTACGGCATGCCGGAACTCGGATTTTCAGTTAGCGAATATCTATTTCCAGACGCGTTGGAGAGGATTAGACGTCCAAGCCGGCGCACAATGGAAAGATGCAGGACTGGGAATGGGCTATGGTTTTGGTTCGCAGGATCAGTTTGACGCTACCCGAACGGCTTTTGCTTCCGGCAGATATGAGCACCGATGGGGCGCATGGCGGTTAGATGCACAAGCCGCGTATAGAGCTAATTACGACCGTTATGAATGGCATCGCGATCAGCGGTTATATGGCAATTTCCATTTCGCACAAACAGCCTCAGCGGCACTCTCTGCGCATTATGCCTCGCGTGTCGGAACGACTTCTTTTGGCGTCAGCGTACGGAATGAAAACATGCACTCTACCAACCTCGGAGATACTATCAATCCCGATGGCCAAGTACCCAATGTGGCGGATTTTCCGCTGTCACAAGTACGAGTCTTGGATCTTGTCAAAGGCGGTAATCGCTTTCATACGAACTACTATGCCGAACAGACTTTCTATTACGCCGGACTGTCTGCATCTATCGGCATCAATGGCACGTACAACACACAATTCGGGCATCATTTGGGCGGCGGAGCGAACATCGGCTATGAGTTTAAAAAAGCCGGTACGATCTATGCGAATGCCAACCGCTCGCTCCGAATGCCGACGTTCACGGACCTGTATTATAATGCCGGCAACCAACTTGGAAACAGGAACCTCAAACCCGAAGAAGCATGGCTGCTCTCCATCGGCTATAAAGGAACATGGAGCGGATTGTCTTGGTCTGCCGACTGGTACTACCGGTGGGGAAAGAATATCATCGATTGGGTATATGTCCCGACGGATACCAAGCGTCCTTTCCATGCCGAGAACCAGCAACAGGTGAATGCGACAGGTGTGGAAGTATCTGTAGCTTACCGGCTGAATGAATGGCTGCGTTGCGTGTCGGTCGATTATGCTTATACGTATCTGGATCTGGATCTCAAAGAAGCCGGTTCGCGGTACTTGGATTACTTGAGCCACAAGTTAGCCATCCATCTGGAGCATGGCATCTATAAAGGCCTGGGTGCTTCATGGACCGTACGTTTTCAGAAACGCGAAGGGCAGTATAATAATGCCGAAGGCGAAGTGGCGGATTATCAGCCTGTTTGGCTCTTGGACGGTTCGGTCTATTGGCAAAACACATACCTGCGCGTTTCTGCGGATTGCACGAACATAACCAACACCCGCTATTACGATTACGGCGGTATCCTGCAGCCCGGCGCATGGGCAAAAATCAGCATCAAAGCGAAACTGTAAGTACAATCGGCAGATGGTCTGAAAAGCCGTCTTTCTGATAGCGAAAACCATTATACGTCCGCTTGGGTTTCAAGTCCAGATATTTCTCATCCGGCTCTTGAATCCAAGCGGCGTTGTATATCTCCGCTCTGCTGAGGCTGTCTAAAGTAGGCGATGTGTAAAAATGGTCCAGACACGTCCATCGACCCTGGTATTTGTGCGTACCGATTTCTTTTCCATTAACAGGTTCCTGATAATTTATACCTCGTAATCCATCTCCCATAACCCGTAACCCATTACCCATCACCGCTCTTCCCCCCTTCATGGGGGAGTTGGAGGGGGCGCCGTTAAAATCTCCCATGACGATGATTTTTGCGTTCGGACAAGCCTCATAAACGCTGTCTATGGCACCTTGCAGCACTTCTCTGGCTATCTTTCGCTTCCACTCGCTTTCTGCTGCTCCGCCCCGTTGTGAAGGCAAATGGCAGACAAAGAAATGGAGAGTGTCTTTTTTATCCACTCGTGCCTGAACGTATAAAATATCTCTGGTAATCAATTCATCTCCCCTTCCCTTTAGGGAGGGGTTAGGGGTAGGCTTTACTCTTATCGCCCTCGTGGCGATGGTATCTACCCTTCCCTTCTTATAAATCAGCGCAACATCTATCCCTCGCGGATCAGGGCTTTCGTAATGCACAAAATCGTATTCGCCTTTGCGCAAGGTAGTGCATAATCGCTTGACGCAGAGTGCGTTCTCCACCTCTTGCAGACCTACTATATCTACCCCATCCCACTCGCCGATATTCGTCAGTACACGCGCTATATTCTCCACTTTCCGGTAGTACCGTGTGTAGCTCCATCGCCTCTGCCCTTCCGGCGTCCACTCATAATCGTCTTTCTCGATGATCCGTTCATTCGTTAATTCGTTCACTCCTTCATTCGTTATAACCGTGTCATGCTTCGGATGGAAGAGGTTTTCTACGTTGTAACTCACCACCCGCAACGTTTCAGCCGATACAGGAACAATACCGGCCACCCAAGCCAAAAGCCCCACTAAAACAATTTTGTGCATTACACCTATAAAGGATTATTTTTCGCTGCAAAGGTACAACAAAAAAATGAAACTAACAAGAAAATTAGTAATAAAATGGTTACTAATTATAAAATTACTTTTCATCCCCCTGCTCTTAGGCTGCCCTTATACCGTTGTTAGCCTGTTCTCGGGACATGGTCCCGTGATGGTCAGATTATTCCATGCTTTTTGGGACTATCTGAAACGAAGAATATAAAAATATCCGATTATTAAGATTTTGACAAGTAGGAGTCAAGTAAGACTAAAATAAGACTTATGTAAGAGTTAAGTAAGACTTTAAACCTGTTCATAATCGCCCATTTTTGCCCCGAAAAATGTACGATTATTAAGATTCGTACGCTACGCCACCATCACTCTAACCTCTGCGCAAGGTCTGCTGATTTGTAATTACTTGAAACGATGTTGAAAGGTTCCTATAATTAAGATTCACTCATTCACAGATTCACACAAAATTTTGTGTTCTTATCCAGTAGATAATATATAATATTGTAGATAATATATAATATTAATATTATATTATTATAGGTATTTTATGAAGCCACACGGATGTGTGAATTAGTGAATCTGTGAATTAGAAACAAAAACGCGGCACATTAAGTGTCGCGATTTGTACGTAGTATAAAGTAAAGATTCATCACGGCAAATCTTCTATTGTTATCTCTGACAAACGTTCAGTAGTAAGATTTGACTCTGACGCGAGACGGTTTGCCTGATGCTCCAACACTTTTTCAAAAATATTACGAACAAAACGTCCATTACCAAAGTTCGCATCCTTATGTGCAACAGCCTCTTCAAAGAAATGCTGCAAGGCAGCTTTTGCATCATCCGTTATATGGTAATCGTATTTCTTTAGATTGAGAGCAAAAATTTGATACAACTCATTCGATGTATAGTCTGGGAATTCAATATAGCGGTTGAAACGTGATTGCAGTCCTGGATTAGAATCGATAAATTGCTTCATATCTTTAGTATAGCCGGCAAGAATTACCACCAACCTTTCGCGATCATCTTCCATTCGTTTCAACAATGTGGCTATAGCCTCTTTCCCGTAGTCACTTTCGCCCCCGCCAACTAATGAATATGCTTCATCAATGAATAATACGCCGTCCAAAGCGCTATCAATGATTTTATTCGTTTTGACTGCTGTTTGACCAACATACTCAGCCACTAAACCAGCGCGATCTGTTTCCACAAGATGCCCTTTCTTAAGCACACCCAAATTTTTGTATATATCCGCCACGATGCGTGCTACGGTTGTTTTTCCTGTTCCTGGATTGCCAGTAAATACACAATGATAAGAAACAGAAGAAGATTTTAACCCTTGTTCCGCACGCTTTTGCTGTATTTTAATAAAATTAGTTAGTGTTTGTACTTCCTTTTTTACCGAATTAAGTCCAATAAGCGAATCTAATTCATAGGCAGATGATTTTGCTTTTGCACGCGATGATTTTGGCTTGTAGCCTCCGGCTCTTGATAACAAATCATCTAATTGTTTTAGATCTTTTACCAGAACTTCATGTCCTTCTGGACCACGGTTCGGGCCATATATACCAAGGCTTTCCAGTTGGTCAGAGATCTTTCCGGCTCTATTATAACCAATTTCATATTTACGTTGTATAGCGGCCACGGAACCTTCCTGCTCAGCCACAACAAATTTGGCGACCTCAAGGATAAGAGAATCCAAACCCAATGATTCTGGGAGTTTAATATCTTCTTGTTCTTCTGTATGCACTATTGGAAGTTGTGTTGTAATAATAGGAGTTTCTACATGGTCATCTTCATTATTATCTCCCAAAGCGACTTGCCCTCGAAGAAGCCGAATAACATCTCCTTCGCGAGAGATTAATACTTTTCTTTTGCTACCTTCCGTCTCTATAACTCCCACTCTTTCAAGTGGGATTAGGGCAGATAACACTCGATTGCGACTTATTCCTAAATGTGCTTGAATATCAGATATAACGCATTTTTGTTCTTTAACAATATATTGTCCTACTCGCACATTGTCTCCTCCAAGTTCCATTCGTACATCTAATGTAGACACAACATCCTTCTCTGTTGTTGCATTTGCGTCCATTTCCTTAGCGTGTGAGAGTAGTTGCCTGAGATAAGTTGCCTCTTGCTCAGTAACTACATCGTCGGCTTTTGCTGCAATAGAAAGGAAGCGATATAGAACAATAAGGTATTGTAATTTCGCATCTTTATCATAATTTTCTATTAGGTTGGCAAAGACAAGTTTTTCAGAATTAGCCTCCTTGTTAAATACATTATAAGAGCCATTTAACAAATCTTCTGCAGGTTTTATTGTTTCTTCAGATACGAGGTTTATCATTCCAAATTCTATATCTTCATTCGAATTAAGTGCATTTGTTACTAACAACAAAGCAAGTCCCTCTTTTGATTTAAAGTCAACCGAACTACCCATTGCAAGAAAGGCTGTTTTTATATCAGATAAAATCATAAATTGGGTCAATTGGTAAGAATCAGTTCCTTGTGCTAAAGGAAGATGTTGCTTTTCCAACCAATCATAGAAATCAGTCAAGAGAAGGTAATGCAAGAAATCACTAATCGAGGATATACCTTTTTTCGTTTCATTAAAGAACTCTTCGCTTATTTTTACCTCAAAATAATTAGGCAGTGCAGATATCCGTTCAGCTTCTCTTTGTCTGCGTTTTTCGTCTAAAGCATTTTGTTCAGCGATGGCTTTAGCATTACTTCTTGACACATATTGCGTGATTATAACAACTATACATATAAGTGAGATTAATCCCAAAAGAATTACCCACTCAATAGATTCTCCGAGCCAAGCAAAGTAAGCTAAAGGGAGAGAAATAATTAAAAAGAACCAGACTAAAACGATACCTCCACATCCATCATTATTGGAAATATTTTGAGATGGAGAATTATCTCCTATTTTTTGACGATTGTACATGCCGGTTCCTGGAATACTTGTGTTTAGATATGTTCCTTTTGAGCCCATCGTAATACTAGCACCACGTGTACCTAAAGAGGTACTAACTCCGTTCTTCCCAATATTCAGATGAACACCCGGAGCAACCTTTATCCTCCTTCTAAAACGAAAAGCCATTTATTTTTCTCCTTTCTTTTCTTCTCTTAATTCTTCCAAATAACTTGCCGTGATTACGCCTGACGGCAAAGCTATGACGGCAACGCCGAAAATAGCAGAGAACATACTAATGATACGTCCTAAATCTGTCGCAGGATAAATATCTCCATAGCCGACTGTTGTTAATGTAGTAGTAGCCCAATAAAGCGCATCAAAGAAGTCTTCAAACATTGCAGATTCTTCTACATTGAACATAATTAAGGCTGTCACTACAATATATGCAATCGCTATTAGAAAAACCGTGAATAAAATATGCCGTTCTTTGTGTAACACTTTGAACAAGATTTGCATATGCTTTGAATAACGGACAAAGCGGAATATACGCATGATCTTTAACAAACGTGTCAATCGGAATAGTTTGAGCGCGCGATTTAAGATGTTGAAAGATGGAATAATAGATAATAAATCTACTATCGCAAATGGAGTGATTGGATATAAAAGAAATGCTTGCCACCTTTTACAGTTGGTGATTTTGTAATCAGCAGTTAACCATCTCAAAAGATAATCAAGAATAAAAATCGATACAGAAATCCTATCGAACCAAACTAAGGTAGTTGTTTGGTCACGAAAAGCAAGTGGAACAAGACTCATTACAATTACAACCAACATTAGCCAATCATATATCCTACTGATAAGGAAATGGCTTTCTGTTTCGATTATATCAAATATATTCTTACGCCAAGTGCTCATTTGCTACTTTATTTACAATTTTCATATATTCATCGTGACCTAAACCGAACACACCTTGCAAATCGCTTTGGTGAAGTTCCTCTTGATACTCTAATATATTGTCTGCGTGGAGTTTCTCTAATTGACGAACAATGATTGCCTCAACACGTGGAAACTTATTATTTTTCTGAAAATCACCTTCTTCAATTCTGAAGAATAGTTTTAACATTTTAAGGTTTCTTAACTCCTCTTGGCTTAGCGAATCATCCTCTAGAATTATATCGGCGTAATCCAATAACACATCAAGTGTCTTTTCTTTAATGTCCGTGATACGTCGGATTCCCTTTTCTACAAGCACTTTATCCAGTGCAAGTGAACTCATCTGCCCTTCTACAATCAGTTGAAGTGCCGCCTTAATAACTTCCGGATATTCATTGCGAGACATCAATTCTCGCGTCGATTCTTGAATGGTTGTTTTCATTATTAATAATTCTTTGAGATTTCAATTTCTGGTTAAAACAAAAAGTGCGAGTCTCTTATCGTGTCGCCAAGGCAGCGTAGCAAGGAAGCCTTTTCACCTTCTAAGAAACTCACACAAGTGTGCAAGCATCTATTACGAAGGTGAAAAGCATACCTATAAGATATGCTACCACACATTATTTCTGTGTTTTTTATTTCCGTTAGTTTGCTACGCTTTCGGCTGACACAAAATAATAGTAATGCTTTGTTTTTATTTAATTAGCGCAACGCTTTGCGCTTGTCTTTATGTTATCACATATTTCAAATTTCCGCTGCAAAGGTACTGCTTTTTTCTGAAATATGCAAGGGATTCGATTAGAAATTAAAATAACTTCTTCAAAAAGCGGCCAATATAGTCCTGCCAGTTGTCCCAGGTGTGGCCTCCGGCGGACTCATAATAGGTGTATTCGAGGTGGTTGGCTTCCAACCAACGGCGGTATTCTGCCACATATTCATAGAGAAAATCCTCCCGTCCGATACCAATCCAATAGAGCGGTTCGTCTGCCAGGAGTGTGCGCACTTCGTTTTCCCAATTGTCATACACCAAATGACTTGCCGTTGGACGGATCGCCGGTGAGAAAAGGCCTATGTACGCAAACTCGCCATGCAGGAAATGCGAAATATGCATCGTGTGGAAACCGCCCATCGAGAGGCCTGCTATCGCCCGCAAAGAAGGGTCGTCGCTGATGCTGTATTTGGCTTCCGACTCCGCCATGAATTCCGGGAAATGACTCTCCCACTCTCCTGACATCGCATTAGCCCGCTCTTCGTCTGAAGTGGGGCGATGCGGACAGTTATCGGGCATGATGACCACCATCTCTTTTACTTCGCCGGATTGCAGCAAAGAGTCCATGATTTCCACCAGCCTTCCTTGCGTCGTCCAGTCATCCTCGATGCCGTACATGCCGTGTTGGAGATAGAGGACAGGGAAGACCTCTTTGCTCTTGGCTACTCTTGCTTCGTAATTCTGAGGCAGATAGACGCAGCAAGGCGTACCTTGGATGGTGTCGCGCACGACAGACCCTGCGTGCAGAGGTTCCGCAGACTTTGGGCTGCAACTACTTAAGATTCCTGCGGCAAAAATGACAGCCGCCATGTAAAAGAAATGTCTCATATCTTAAAGAATTTAGCAAACTCTTCTACGGAAACAAATGTACGCCATCCTGCGAATGTTTCCGCGGCTTTTCTATTCGCATCTATGTCATCAATAAAGTACACAATATCCGTCTTCTGCTGCAACTTTAGGTCTTGTTGAACAGCTTCAAAAATCTCCTTCTCCGGCTTTGCCAAATGCATCTTTTGGGAGAGGAAGAGTCCGTCAAAATGCGGTGCCAACCCATACGTACGGTCGATATACTCGAAATGCAGGTCATTGCCGTTGGATAGCAGATATACCTTATGTCCTTTCTCCCGCAAGGAATCAATAAATGCCAATCGTTCTGCCGGCAGATCGCTTAACATCGACATCCATGCGTCTATTATCTGTTGCTCCGTGGTTCCGGCAGCGCAGAAAGGAAGGATCTCGCGGACGAAATTCTCTGTACTGACTAATCCTCGTTCGTAATCCGCCATCAGTTGTTTGCAACCGATACTAACCGCTTTCACTCCTTCGCCAAGACTGTCCATGCCCAGCACCATCCGCATGTTCTCTTCCCCCATCAGTTTCTCGAAAGCCTGCATGCAACGGCTTACATTCAGGTGAATGAGCACGCCGCCCAAGTCAAAAATAATTGTCTCTTTCATATTACGACAACATCATTATGGATTTTTGTAATGCTGCGATAAACGCATCTATATCTTCTTTGTCATTATACAGGCCGAACGACACTCTTACTGTTCCCGGTACGCCTAATTCGTCAATCAGCGGTTCCGCACAATGGTGTCCCGTACGAACCGCTACGCCCTGCTGATCCAGCAGCGTACCGATGTCAAAGGGATGGATGGTACCCGCGTTGAAACTGATGACACCTGCTTTCGGCTGTCCGGCAGCGTAGATGTGTACGCCTTCAATGCCCGCTAATCGGGATTCACAGTATTCCGTCAGTTCACGTTCATACGCCTCAATGGCCTCAAAACCAATCGTTTGCATGTATTCGATAGCTTTATGCAGAGCGTATGAACCTACGAAATTGGGTGTCCCGGCCTCGAACTTATAGGGCAACTCATTATAAGTCGTTCCGCTCCATCGTACATGGTTGATCATCTCTCCCCCACCCTCATGCGGGGTTAAGTTCTCCAACCATTCCCGCTTGCCGTAGAGAACACCTATCCCCGTCGGGCCGTACATCTTATGTCCTGAGAAGGCCAGAAAATCGCAGTCGAGCGTCTGGACATTTACCGGCATGTGCGGCACACTCTGCGCACCATCGATACAGACGGGAATACCTTTCTCATGCGCCAGACGGATGATGTCCTCAATGGGATTGATAATGCCTAATACATTGCTCACATGCGCCACGGAGACCAGTTTTGTTTTTTCGTTCAGAAGTCCCTTAAAAGCCTCCAAATCAAGCGTCAGGTCTTTTCGTAGAGGTATATGGCGAAGTACCGCTTTCTTCCGCTCACAGAGCATCTGCCATGGGACAATATTCGAATGATGTTCCACGGCTGAGACAATGATCTCGTCGCCCTCACGGACACATGCTTCGCCAAAGGAAAAAGCAAGTGCATTGAGGCTGTCTGTGGTGCCTTTGGTGAAAATAATTTCGTCTGAAGAGTTTGCGCCTATGAAATTCGCAACGGCTTGACGCGCCTCTTCGTGATGCTTTGTAGCTACCTGGCTCAGATGATGCACACCCCGGTGGATATTGCTGTTCCAATGGGTGTAAGCTTCTGTAATAGCGTCTATCACCTGTTGAGGCTTTTGGCTTGTTGCCGCGTTATCGAGGTACACCAACGGCCGTTTGTGTACCATCTCTTTCAGTATAGGAAAATCTGCTTTATTCATAGATTATTATTTTTCAAAAATCTTCAGCAATGCCATTTTCTTCTTGCCTGCTTCGCCGGAATACGGATGTTCGCGGAGCGGAAGGTTGAAATACGTGCTGCCTTTGAGAACGGTCTGCGGGTGCGTGAACTCGCGGAATCCCCACTCTCCGTGGTAAGCCCCCATGCCGGAGTGGCCTGTACCGTTGAAGGGAACGCCTTTGACCATCATGTGGATGCACACTTCGTTGATACATCCGCCGCCGAACTGCTGGGTCTGCATCACCCGGTTCGCCCATTTCATATTTTGAGTGAAAAGATACATTGCTAACGGGTGTTCCCGGTCTGCGATAACTTCCATTAAATCATCTATCTCCGCATCCTTGAAGGGCACGATTGGAAGCAGCGGACAGAAGAGTTCGTGCTGCACGATAGGCTCGTTGATATCTACGGGATAAATCATCGTAGGCGCATATTTGCGCGTCTCTTTCACCCCCACTCCTCCGAAAACGATACGTTCGCGGTATTCGTCCGCCAATTTGGCACATTTGTCATATGCCGCATCGGTAATGAGTTTCGGGTATTCGGGATTCGTTTCTGCGTGTTCGCCGATTTGTTTCACAAAGGCTTTTTTGAGTTCTTCCATGAACGGTTCCGCCACTTCTTCTGCCACGGCTATCTGGTTGATATTGATACAGATCTGTCCTGCGTTGGTCAGTTTGAAGAAGGCGATCTTCCGCGCCGCATCCTTCAGGTCGGCGTCAGCCCGCACGACACACCAGTTACCCGTTTCGCCGCCTAACTCCAGCGCTACGGGCGTCAGGTTCTTGGCAGCCTCAGCCAGCACATGTTTGCCTACTGCCGGCGAACCGGTATAGAAGATCTTGTCAAACCGTTGCGCCAGACACATATCCGCTATGTCGTGTCCTCCGTCGATGAGAGTCACATATTCCGGAGGGAAGACCTCCGCAAAGAACTTCTTGAGCACCGCAGTACATGCCGCCGACTTGGAACTGGACTTGATGACCACCGTATTACCGCCACACATCGCTGCGGCTACCACGCCTATCGTCAGCAGAATAGGGAAATTGAACGGACTGATTACCAGCGAAACCCCATAGGGCATTTTATAAACCCGCGTGATGAGGCTCGGAAAACACATCCATCCGCTGAAATGCAACTCCGGTCGTGCCCAACGGCGCAGACCGCTCAGCATCTCATTGATTTCCACAATGATAGGCCCTACGTCGCACAGGTACGCTTCTACTTCGCTGCGCCCCAAATCCTCAGCCAAAGCTGCCGTGAACTCATCCGCATGGGCAATGACGGCTGCCTTGAGTTTTTTCAGTTGCTCTATCCTCCATTTGACAGGCAGAGTGGCGCCTGTACGGAAGAACTTCCGCTGGGCGGATACAATAGCTTGGATGTCTTTTTCCGTGTACATATGATTAGTTTGTTATTTGTTTCAAGATGTTTTTTATCTGCCGGTTATTCATCGTCACCGGCGCCGAATAATTGATAGAGTCGGCCGCCACCATCCGGATCAGTTCCCCGTGGTCTTCCGTCTTCACCGGTGAAGCTATTTTGTCCATTCCGCACTCTTTAAGCAAAGTCCGTACGGCTTCCAGAAAATCCGGTACACCGCAATATCGGGCTAACTTCTCATATTTGGGCTGGCATACAGGCTGCTGGAATTCCAATACGGGTAGCAACATCAATGCTATAGCCTGTCCGTGTGGGATATGGTATTTAGCCCCGATACTGTGCGCAAAGGCATGCACGTATCCGGCTAACTGGGTGTTAATAGCATTGCCTCCGTAGAAGGCTGCGCGACACATGTTCTGGCGTGCTTGCCGATTAGCGGGATCCCGCATTACGACAGGCAGGTTCTCGAGTATCAGCCTCACTCCATCCATGGACATGCGCATATCATCGGCGTTCTCTTTCACATCGCTGACAACTCCTTCTATGCAATGGCTCAGCGCATCTATACCGCACGCCGCTGTCACACTTTGGGGAGCATGGATGGTTAGTTCGCTGTCTAAGACAATATGTATAACCTTCAGTCCGATTAAGACGGTTGAGCCTTTGTTTCCTTTCTTATTCGTCACCACGGCACCCACCGTAGTCTCGGCTCCCGTTCCGGCAGTAGAAGGAACCATAATGATCGGAAGCGTATTACCCGGAACAGGGAGAAACTTAGGGAGCAATGCGCTCGCCGGCAGATGGGGCATCTTTACGCCCGCGGCAATGATCTTGCAACTATCCATCACACTGCCTCCTCCCAAGGCAATGATACATTCTGCCTTGCTCTCCAAGGCTGCTTGTCGTCCGGCGTCAATAACAGGAATCGTGGGCTCTGAGCATATATCTGCAAACAGCCTGTATGCGATTCCGGAAGCCTCCAGAGAGTCCGTAATGGCTTTTTCATACCCTAATTCATGCAGGGTCTTATCGGTGACAACAAGCACTTGTTTATAGCCGGCAGCATCGCATAGTTTGCCTATTTTTCCACGCGCGTTAAAGCCCTCCGTCACTTCGGGGTTCGGAAGCGGTACTGTATGTATCACTTTACCGGGCAAACGGTGAATATGTTTTCTGAACAGGTAAGTATCCATTGTCATGGCTTATAAAAACTCTCTTCCAAAATCTTCTGCGCATCTCCTTCCGCCATCAGTTCCTGCAGGCTGACAGTTTCGTTATGCTCCATATAACTCTCCGCAATCCGCCAACCAAGCCATATACCGAGTCTACCCGGCGCATCCTGAGAGATCTCTGAGGTGAAGGGTCCATCGTTCAGATATCCTGTCAGAACGAGGCTCTCGGTCTTAAACAGATCGCGTTTATCCATCACCAGATGCCAGATGGCTTCTTCGTTCTTCACGCACCAATCCCATTGGTCTTTTGTCCATCCCATGACTTCATATCCCGGCAGTTTGTCGAAGATCTGCGCGGTCAGGTACATCACTTTGCCGCGGTAGATCATCTGATCCAGGAGGCGGCTTTTGGTACTCGTATAGGGTAGAGTACGGAACAGAAAAGCGCTTATCACGTCCACCGGGATGCACTCTTTCCGCATGGTCTGTTTTTGGTAGTCATATACCACGCGGTTGTAGTACTCATAGTCGCTTCCAAGGTACATATCTGCCCCGATACCGATCAGTTCGTCCCCGAAATAAATTGGAGCGTTGAAGCCTGAGATAAACAGATACAGGGTAGGGATCTCCGTCTCGGGATAGAGATACTGGATGCGCGTAAAAGCCTGAGAAATAGCGTTTTGTATGTCACTCACATCTGCAAAAACCTCTTGCTCCCGTGCGTTTGTGGCTTTGAAACCATACAAGGTGTCGTTCAGGAACTCCGGCAAGGCTTGCTCCAGATAGGCGGTATCGGCACTCGGAATGCCCAATATATCTTCCACCCACAGCGGCATAAAGACCGGATACTCGTCGTATAACACCCGGATATCCTGCGCTACCGTAGCTTCATGCACATTCATCAGCGCATTGTCAAAACGCACTATTTCCATCTCTTGCGGCTTTAGGTCCTTCGGGAAATACGTCCGCCCTTTCTGACACCCCGTCAGCGCGAGCATACAAAGCAGTATATAAATTATCTTTCTCATAATACGTAGTTCCTTCCCTTTAGGGAGGGTTAGGGTAGGCTTATCACGCCGTCTTTGATTTCAATAACCCGGTCGGCAATACTCGCCAACTCTTTATCATGCGTCACAAGCAGAATGGTCTGGCCGTATTCTTTTCGGAGTTTCAGCAGTAGTTCGCTCAACTCTTTTTTGTTCTTCTCGTCCAGGCTACCGGTGGGCTCATCTGCCAGAATGATATCCGGACTCATCATCAACGCCCTTGCTGCCGCCACCCGCTGTTTCTCGCCTCCGGAGAGCTCATTGGGCTTATGTCCCATCCGGTCTTTGAGGCCAAGATCGCTCAGCAATTTCTCTGCGCGAGGCTTGTATTCCGTCTCTTTCTCGCGAGCAATCATAGCGGGGATGCACACGTTCTCCAGGGCCGTGAACTCCGGTAGTAACTGGTGGAACTGGAAGATAAAACCGATATGTTTGTTTCTAAAGGCTGCCAACTTGGTATCATTGAGTGCAAACACATCCGTGCCTTCAATCAGCACTTGACCTTTCGTCGGTTTGTCTAACGTACCGATAATCTGGAGTAGGGTAGTCTTGCCCGCTCCGGACTTGCCGATGATAGCTACAATCTCGCCTTTTTTTACATCCAGATTCACGCCTTTCAGCACTTCCAATTCGCCGAAAGTCTTCCAAATATTTTTAACCTCTATCATATACTTTCTATTTACCAGATCGCTTGTATCAGAGCGATTGCCATTAGACCGCAGCAGATGAGTTTGATGATGGTACCGAAGAGCAGGCCGATGAAACTTCCCCAGCCGGCTCTAAGGGCTTGAGCGAACTCTTTTCCGCCCATTATTTCACCTATTATGGCGCCTACCAACGGACCAATAATGACTCCTGCGGCTCCAAAGAAGAGGCCGGCAAAAACACCTATTGTGCTACCCCATACCCCGTATTTAGTGCCTCCAAATTGTTTGGTTCCCCATGCAGGGACGACATAATCCAAAATCGAAACGACAACCGTCACTACGCCCCATATAAGGAGCATCTGCCAGGAGAAATCCACACGTTCCGTTGCTTGCGCAATCCATAGTCCCGCGTACGCGACAGGTGTACCCGGCAGACCGGGAACAATACACCCGATGATGCCTACTACGATACACAGACCTGCTAAAATCAATAATACAACTTCCATACTTAACTCCTTTCAATCACTAATTGCCGATCTCCGTTTTCTTGTGGAACAATTTTAATATACACCGTATCTTCCGGCAATAGCGGTTCAATAATATCCGGCCACTCGATAAAACAATAGTTGCCGGAATAGAGATACTCCTCCGCTCCAAAGTCCATCGCCTCGCGGATGTCCTTCAGCCGGTAGCAATCGAAATGGTACACCTCACCCTTGTACGGCTTTTCTACGTCATACACATTTACAATCGCAAAAGTCGGACTATTCACGATGTCTTCTGTTCCCATCGCTTCACAGAGCGATTTGATGAAAGTGGTCTTACCGGCCCCCATCTGTCCGTCGAAGGCAAATACCCGATGCGGTTCACATTCTTTCAAAATCTCCAAAGGACTAACCTCTGCTCCTTGCTCGTTAAGCAGTTGGAGTATTTCGGAGTGCTCGGAAGCACCTTTTTTGATTGTATAAATATTCATATTCTTGCTTTTCATTCAATTCTCAGAGCGATATTTTTGCCTTAAAATACTCGTAAAGCATTGATCCTCTGCTATTTCCGAGCAATTCAATCCATTCTTCTTTGCTGGCCGTTCTAGCGCGTTTTACGGAACCAAAATGCCGCAAAATCTTCTGTTTATAACTTGGTCCGATGCCTTTTATCTCATCTAACTCGCTGTGTATCAGTGATTTAGAGCGTTTCTGCTTGTGATATGTAATGGCAAACCGGTGTACCTCGTCTTGAATACTTGTCAAAAGACGAAAGACTTCACTCGTTACCGGCATACTGATCTCCGCCGGAGGAAAACCGTAGAGCAAAGTCTGCGTCCGGTGTTTGTCATTTTTCTTTAGACCCGCGATAGGAATATGTAAACCCAACTGGTCTTCCACCGCTTCCCGGATAGCATGCATCTGCCCCAGCCCGCCATCGGCGATAATCAGATCCGGCATCTGGCTGCCTTCGTCGATCACATGCTGGTATCTTCTCCTTACTACTTCACGCATGGAAGCGTAATCATCGGCGCCTTCTACCGTCTTGATCTCAAATCGTTTGTAGTCGCTTTTGCTCGGCTTGGCCATTCGGTATACAACACATCCTGCAACAGCGTTCGTACCTTGTATATTCGAGTTATCGAAACAGTCAATCCATCGTGGTAGAGTAGGGAGACCCATCATTTTCTGCAACTCAGTAAGTACCCTTACTCCGCGTTGCTCAGGATTCAATTTGTCATCCTGTTTCAACCTGTCTAACTTATACTGGCGTACATTCTGCATGGCCAGATCCAACAACTTCTTTTTATCGCCGCTAAGGGCAATGTTCACGTGCAGCGTTTCGTCAAAAACCTCCGGAATAAACGGTACAATCACCTCTTTGGTCTTGCTCTCCAGACGTTCTCTTAACTCCATCATTCCCAAGGCTAAGAGTTCTTCTTTCTCTTCCTCCATCTTCCGTCGATACTCAATGGTCTGGCCTTGGACGATAGATCCGTTATGGACGTGTAGCATAGAGATATATACCTTCTCATCCTGCTCGTCGTACCCGAACACATCTATATCTCCCGCGTGCGTGTTGGTAATGATGGTTTTGCTCTTAAATTGCTCCAGCAGTTCTATCTTGCGTTTGATCTCAGCAGCCTCTTCATACTTCATTTCTGCCGATTTCATCGCCATTTCTTCCTCTAACTGCTTGCCTATATCATGCGCATCTCCTTTGATTAGTTTGCGCGCTTGGTCTATCCATTCCGCATAATGCTCGCTCCCCGGTCGCATTTCGCATATACCGCAGCAGTTATGCAGGTGGTACTTAAGGCAGACTCGTACCTTGTTTTTCTCGATGGAATCGGCGGAAAGAGGGATATTACAGGTTCGTATCGGATATAGCTTATGAATTAATTCTAACACCGTCTCTACAGTATTTCCAAAACTATACGGTCCGTAATATTCTCCGTTTTTCTTATTGATGGTTCTTGTCTTGAAGATACGAGGGTAAGGCTCTCTGGTGATGCAGATGGACGGGTATGATTTCCCGTCTTTAAGTAAGATGTTATAATGCGGTTGGTATTGCTTAATGAGGTTGTTCTCCAGCAGGAAAGCATCCTGTTCACTATCTACCACCACGTAACGTATATCTGCTATATGGCTGACTAATTGCCTTGTTTTAGATGACTGATGGTCTTTATTAAAGTAACTGTTAACGCGCCTATGCAGGTTTTTGGCTTTACCTACATAGATAATCTGCCCGTCCTTGTCAAAGTACTGGTACACACCCGGATTTTCCGGAATGCGCTTTAACAGCAAGTTAATATGGTCATCTTTTCCCTTCACTCCTTATTCATCTACTTCAATCCCGAGCAGACAATCTATTTCTACTCCTTTCTCGGATAAGAATTGGCGTCCGTTCAGACCTTCCAATTCAATCAGGCAGTTGGTGTAGATCTTCTTCACACCGGCTTTTTGAACCAGCTCTACAGCCGCCAACATCGACCCACCTGTAGCTAAGATATCGTCATGAATGAGCACTACGTCGTTTTCGTTCAATGCCCCTTTATGCATCTCGATGGTATCTTTTCCGTACTCCTTATCATAACTAACCTGCAATGTCTCTGCCGGCAGTTTGCCAGACTTACGTATAGGAACAAACCCGGCCCCCATTTCTATGGCTACCGCCGGGCCTACAATAAAGCCGCGCGATTCAATACCTACTACTTGCGTAATACCGAGATCCTTATACCGCTTTACCATCTCGTCTCGCATCCACTTTAAGCATTCAGGTTTCGCGAGCGCAGTCGTGATATCCTTAAACTGAATTCCGGGAATCGGGAAATCCGGTACATTTCTAATTGATGCAATTACTTCTTTTGCTGTCATAATTATTTTGTATTTATAGATTCAATGTTTCACGTGGAACAATCAAAATTAGTTTATTTTATAAACTAAAAACTGTTATTTATCGTCCCATAAGTACTAATAATACGCTAATATCGTTAGGACTAACACCCGGGATGCGTTGGGCTTCTCCTATAGATCGCGGGCGGATACGAGTCAGTTTTTGCCTTGCTTCTGTACTTAGGCTTTGTACTTCTTCATAGTTGAATGTCTCAGGAATACGAATCTGCTCTAATCGTTGCAGTTTGGCGGCTTCCTGCTGCTCACGTTTGATATATCCTGCGTATTTGACTTCAATCTCGCAACTCTCTACGATTTCATCGGAGATATTGGCAATCTTTTCCTTGAGAGCCGGCAGTACCTCTGCTAATCCTGGGATGCTTACCTGTGGACGTAGAATAAGGTCGCTAATCTTGCAACCCTCATGGAGTGGAGTGCTGCCGATACTTTCTAACCACGAGTCGATCTCTCCTTTATGGATGCTTGTTGCTTGCATAAACCCGATCAAATCGGCACATGTTGCTTGTTTTCTCTTGAACAACTCATGGCGGTATTCGTCCGCCAACCCCATTTCGTAACTCCGTTGGGTAAGTCGCTCGTCTGCATTATCCTGACGCAGAAGAATCCTATATTCTGCGCGAGAAGTAAACATCCGGTATGGTTCGTCCACGCCCTTATTAACCAGATCGTCAATCAGTACGCCGATATAGCTCTCGTCTCTTCCCATTGTGAAAGGTGAACCTCCATGTACATTGATATGTGCATTCACGCCAGCTACTAATCCTTGTCCGGCAGCCTCTTCATAGCCCGTCGTGCCATTGATCTGTCCGGCAAAAAACAGATTTTTAATCTGTTTGGTCTCTAAGGTGTGATGCAATTGGGTGGGATCGAAGAAGTCATACTCGATGGCATAACCCGGTCGGTACATGATGACATCCTCTAATCCTTTAATGGTTTTGAGCCCCGCTAACTGAACCTGCCATGGCAAGGAACTGGAGAATCCGTTTACGTAGTATTCATTACTATCAACGCCTTCCGGTTCCAGGAATATCTGATGCGCTTCCTTGTCGGCAAACGTCACGATTTTCGTCTCGATGCTGGGACAATAACGCGGACCGATACTCTTGATTTGTCCGTTGAAAAGGGGAGAATCTGCAAGTCCTGCGCGTAATGCCTCATGTGTCTTCGGGTTCGTATAGGTGATCCAACAGGGCATCTGTTTTAACTCCCGATGGACAATATCCAGATAGCTGAACTGATGCCAATCATTGTCGCCATCCTGCCTAACCAGTTCCTCGAAATGGATAGACCGTGCGTCAATACGAGCCGGAGTACCTGTCTTCATCCTGTCTGCCTTGAAACCCAGAGAAACCAGCTGCTCGGTGATGCCGTAAGAAGCTGGTTCGGAGGTGCGTCCTCCGGCTATCTGGGTCTTGCCGCAATGCATCAGGCCGTTGAGGAATGTACCATTCGTCAGGACTACAGCTTCGGCTTCCATTTCTATGCCTAAAATAGTCTTCACGCCGCATACCTTATTATCTTTGATAATAAGACTCACTACTATATCTTGCCAAATAGAGAGATTATCTGTGCTTGAGAGCACTTTAATCCATTCCTCAATAAACCGTTTCCGGTCGCTCTGACTCCGCGGGCTCCACATAGCCGGACCCTTGCTCTGGTTCAGTAGCCGGAACTGGATGGCACTCCTATCCGTGACGATACCCATCTGTCCGCCGAGCGCATCAATCTCTCGGACGATCTGACCCTTGGCGATGCCACCGACAGCAGGATTGCAACTCATCTGTGCAATCTTGTTCATGTCCATCGTGATCAGCATCGTGCGACTTCCCATACGCGCTGCCGCACTCGCGGCCTCGCAGCCTGCATGACCAGCGCCTACTACTATGACGTCGTATTTAAAATTCATTTCTTTCTTCCTATTGTATGGTTGCGATGTCCCCATTTCCACGTGCCGGAGTAACTATTCCGGCTGATGGTACGCTGGCGGGGTACAAATGCATTCTCTAAATGATTGCGATATAGTATCTCTTTCGTGTTCGGATTGACGATGATGCCGATGATATCAAACCGTGGCAATTTTTCTACCTTGTGGTATTTGATATAGGCATTGGCCGCAGCTGTAACCCGTCGTTTCTTATCTTCGTCCACGTACTCTTCCGGCATTTTGTCGCCATAAGCAGAGGTACGTGCTTTCACTTCCACGAACACAATCTCCTTCTTATTCTCTGCTATCAGATCGACTTCCAGATGCCCCATACGCCAGTTGTGCTCTTTGATACGAAAGCCTTTCGCTTCTAACATCTTGGCGGCCTCTTCCTCGCCGATGATTCCTATAGGATCGGTTACAAACATACCTCAACTCAATTGCTCCATACGTGCGGCATCTAACCGCAGCAGGATGAATAACAACATAGTGAATCCCCATAGCGAACTACCTCCGTAACTGAAGAACGGTAGCGGGATACCGATCACGGGAAGCAGTCCCAAAACCATTCCCACGTTAATCGTGAGGTGGAAGAGGAAGATACTGGCTACGGAATAGGCGTAGATTCTGGTGGACACATTCCTTTGTCGTTCGGCAATCTCTATCAGGTGCAAGATGAAGTACAGATAGACCAGCAAAACTCCGATGGAACCGACAAAACCCCACTCTTCTCCTACCGTACAGAAGATGAAATCCGTATCCTGCTCCGGCACGAACTGCAGTTTCGTCTGCGTACCATTCAGGTAGCCTTTCCCGAAGAACCGTCCCGAACCGATGGCGATACGGGCTTGGTTGACGTTGTATCCGGCTCCCGCAGGGTCTTCCTTCATGCCCAACAACACCTCTATACGGATTCGCTGGTGAGGCTGCAAGACGCGGGTGAACACAAAATCACAAGCGTGTGTATAGCCGATACAGAAGAGCGTGAAGGCCGCCAGGATGAGTAACATATATTTGCGCCAGTATAGACTCACAAAAACCGTGTAGATCACCAGCGCAATCACGATACCCATACTGATCCAGTCAAACGGCATCGGCACCCATATATTTATAATAAGGCATATACCATAGATGGCCGTAATGGCGCCTACCATTATGAGCGCCTGATATCGGATATAATGGTCGCGGCAGATGAAGAACACCTCTACGGCGGTCAGCAGCAGCATACAAACCATGATTCCTACGCTGCCGGTGCCTAATGGCAAAGCCACGGCTCCCCAGCGGATACTGATGATAAAGAGTGCTACTGCCGCCACACCCATCCATAGTACGTAGCCGCTCATGCCCTGACGGTAGAAGACCAGCAAGAATGCTGCAAAAACCAGAGCCGAACCGGTCTCTTTTTGTAGTACCATGATGATCAGAGCCGGCACGCCGATGAGTACAAAAGGTATGATGAGATCGCGCCAAGTGCGTATCTTATAGTCGTATCGGCCCATGTATTTGGCGATGGTTAAAGCGACAATACATTTCGCAAACTCCGCCGGCTGCAGGCTGACCGGACCTAAGGAGATCCAGGACATAGAGCCCTTGATATCGTGCGCCAGGAACGGGGTGGCCAATAGTAGTAACAGCATCGCTCCATAGGCGATATACGTCAGTACGTCGTACGTCCGGTAGTCGATCAGCAGTAGTATGATTCCCATCAGCACAGATCCTCCGATCCATGCAAACTGCTTTCCTGCGCGGTTGGAGAAATCGAAGATACTGGTCTGGTCAAAGGTGTAGCTGGCGCCATAGATATTGAGCCAGCCGAAGATCACTAAGACCAGAAAGAGTCCGATTGTCAGCCAATCGACGTGTTGCCATATGTTACCATTTCTTGACGCTCTCATTCAGTACGCGTTCCGATATACTTTTCTTTAAGTCTTTTCGTTTCATCTCTCCGTTCAGGTATTGCTCCATCATCATGGAGGCGATAGGAGCAGCCCATGTAGCGCCAAAACCTGCGTTTTCAACGACTACTGCCACGGCTATCTTCGGGTCCTCCACCGGTGCAAAACCGATGAAGATAGCGTGATCCCGTCCGTGCGGGTTCTGCGCGGTTCCGGTCTTGCCGGCCATGTGCAGACTGTCGATGGCGTGGTGACGACCCGTTCCATAGACCATCACGCGATGCATGCCGGCTTTCACTTCATCAAAATGCTTCTTCTGAATATCGATATTATGCCGATGAATCCGCATGGAATCGTTCTTATTCAGGTGAGGGGATATGTAATATCCCTCGTTGGCAATTGCGGCAGCTTGGTTGGCTAACTGCAGCGGCGTAACGATGATCTCGCCTTGTCCGATACTAAGCGATCGGATGGTGATAGCTTTCCATCCGTTCGGGCCGTAGAACTTGTCATACAGCCGCGCGCTTGGGATGCTTCCGGAGGATTGTTCGCCCAGATCCGAATCGGTAAATTTCTGTCCCAACCCAAACTGCATCACGGCGTTCCGCCATTTCTCATAGGGTTTATGGATATCTCTGTTGTCTTTCTGCATCAGGTCGCGGAAGGCGCACCAGAAATAGGGGTTACAACTCTGCTCAATAGCTTTATCCAATGCCACAGGCGAACCGTGATGGTGGGTACACTTGATAGGCGAACTGCCCGGTCCGGAGCAGGGATAAAGGGTATTGGGAGTGATCGCTCCTTGCTCCAAACAAACCAACGCCTGTATTGTCTTGAACGTTGATCCGGGAGGGTAGGTGGCTTGTGTGGCGCGGTTGAGAAGCGGTTTGGTCTTGTCGTTAAGCAAGGCGTTGTAGTTCTTGCTGCGCTCTTTGCCTACCAGCAGTTTGGGATTCCACGACGGGTTCGACGCTAATGCCAGAATCTCTCCGGTCTTCGGCTCAATAGCTACTGCGCTACCGATTTTTCCACTTAGTAACTCCTCTGCCAGCATCTGCAGCTGGATATCCAGGGTCGTATATAGATCCGTTCCGGCCTTGGCGGTACGGTCTAACTCACCATTCTTATAGCTGCCTTGCATTCGTCCTCGCGAGTCTCGCATCAATACTTCCACACCTTTCTCACCCCGCAGCTGTTTCTCGTAGGTGCGCTCCAATCCATCGCGACCGGAATAGTCTCCTCGTGTGTAATAATCGTCGCGGTCGATATCATTCTGATTCACTTCGCCTACCGAGCCCAACACATGTGCTGCGGCTTTGTAGGTATAGTCGCGCAAGGTCCTTTTCTGGATCTGTACGCCGGGGAATAGGAACAGCGATTCTTGTAGCGAAGCGATATCTTCTTTCTTCAGCTGACTCATGAAGATCTGCGGAGTCCATCGGGAATAGCCGCGGTTCTTACGTCGGTCTTTGATCTCCGCGATGCGTTCGTCGAACTCCTTTTCGGTAATACCGAGACATGCGCAGAACGCCGCGGTATCCCATCCTTGTTTCATCTCCCGCATCACCATCGTGACCTCGTAAATCGGCTGATTGAATACCAGCAACTCGCCGTTTCGGTCGTAGATCAGACCCCGCGAGGGATAGATAGTCTGCTTAACCAGGGCGTTGTTATCCGCCTGATCTTTGGTCGATTGGTCTATCACCTGCAGGTAGAACAACCGTACAATATACACCAATACTACCACAACGGCAATGCCGCTGATGACGTATCGGCGTTTATAAGTAGGGTCGTTGATCATTTGTATGAGATGACGTTATATCCGATGATTACAAGGATCGTTACAAGGCTGCTAACAATCGTTTCTAACAGTACAAAACCGATGTGGTTCCAACTCCATGCAGCAATCGCGAAAACAGTCAGATGGTGTATTAACACCAGTATAATCACGTATTTCAGTAAGGCCTCCATGCCAATGGAGCGCAGGCTGATTTGTTCGTTCAGTCTGTCCTTGTCGCTCACGACAGCTCCTATCAGATAGGGGCGGATAAACATGATTAGGATACATCCGGCCATATGTACGCCTAACGAGTTGCAGAAGATATCCATTACTATTCCTGCTGCGGCTCCGATAAGCATCTGTACGCTCACAGGAAGGGTGATTGGCATCATCAACAGGCATAAGACATAGATATACGGATGGCAGGCACCCCAAAGTTGCAACTGGTCGAAGAGCAGCACTTGAAGGACCATCACGATGATGTATCGTATTATTTGTTTACTCCAATCCATCTTGCAACTCCTCCATTTCCTGTTGATGGGTGTTTCCTACAACCTCCACATATTTCAGCCGCTTGAAATTCGTATGTAGCCTTACGCGGATAGTGTAATACGAATCGCCATCCTTCAGCGTGCTATTTTCTACGATTCCAACGGGTATTCCTTCCGGGAAGACGGGGCTTAGACCGCTGGTGATGATGGTATCTCCGGTGTTTACTACCATGTGTGCCGCTACATCGGTTAGCATCGCAAAACGGCTGTCCTTGCCGTCCCATTGCAGCGTACCGATATAGTCGTTCTTGGCAAACCGGCAGCTGAGATTCGTCTGGGTGTTGATGATTGGTAGTACGACGCTGTAGTTCGTGCCTACCGTCCGGACGATGCCCACGACACCGTCTTCGTTGCGCACTCCCTGTCCGCGATGGATGCCGTCTTTGGAACCCCGGTCGATCGTCAGAAAGTTATGCAACTGGTCCGTCGTCATCTGTACCACCTTGGCGGAGCGATAGGTGATGCCGCCGCCGTTTTGTGCCGAATCCATCGCGCTTATCTCATTTCGTAGCCGGGCATTCTCTGCCGCCAACTGTTCGTTCTGGCTGCGTAACGAGAAGTAGCCCCGCATCTCGCTCAGCTGCTTGTGTTGCCATGCTACCGCGTCGTTCGCTGTGCTCAGCAAACTGCTCCTCGGGTACACATTATTGAAACCGATGAGCAAAAATGCAGCAACTTCCAAGGCGATGAACACGAGGAAGTTGCTATAACGCAGCAGTATTTTCAGCAAATTCTGCATCGTCTATGCTATTAGCGCAGCAAGAAGCCGAAGTTATTCACGTTCTTCAGCGCAACACCTGTTCCGCGAGCTACGGAGTGCAGAGGATCGTCCGCTACGTGGAACGGAATAGTGATCTTATCCGTCAGACGGCGTGCCAGACCATGCAGCAACGCACCGCCACCTGTCAGGTAGATACCGCGTTTCACGATATCCGAGTACAACTCCGGAGGAGTGGACTCCAGAGCCTGCAGGATAGCGCCCTCGATCTTCGAGATACTCTTCTCCAGACAGTGGGAGATCTCCTGGTAACTTACCGGAACGGACATCGGCAGAGCCGTCACTTTGTTCGGACCTACAACGATGAAATCCTCCGGCGCGTCCTCCAACTCCGGCAGAGCCGAACCTACCTGGATCTTGATACGCTCAGCCGTCGGTTCGTCGATACGCAGGTTGTGCATACGACCCATATATTCGATGATATCCTGGTTGAAATCGTCACCTGCAATCTTGATGGACTTGTTACTTACGATGCCGCCGAGCGAAATGACGGCGATCTCCGTCGTACCACCACCTATATCTACGATCATGCAGCCTTCCGGACTCTCTACGTCGATACCGATACCGATAGCTGCGGCCATCGGCTCGTATATCATGTATACGTCACGGCCGCCGGCATGCTCCGAGCTGTCACGCACCGCACGGATCTCCACCTCCGTCGATCCCGAAGGGATACATACGACCATACGGATCGAAGGAGAGAACAAACGTGCCTGCTTCGGAATCATCTTGATCATGCCGCGGATCATCATCTCGCAAGCGTAGAAATCGGCGATCACGCCGTCCCGCAAAGGACGAACGGTACGAATCATACTACCACCCTTACCAATCATCTGTTGTGCCTTGCGGCCGACGGCAACCATCTTGTTGTCCGCCATAGAGATAGCCACTACCGACGGCTCATCAATCACGATCTTGTCATCGCACATGATGATTGTGTTCGCCGTGCCAAGGTCGATAGCAATCTCTTGTGTAAAAGAAAAAAGTCCCATTTTAATATTGTGTTATTTGATTTATCCCTGTTTTCTTCTTTGGGTTATGTGTTTCCTTTTGTTTCTGTCTGTCTCTGTGCATTTTTGTCCCATCTTTGGGGCAACCTTCTCTCCCTCTCAGCCTCTGCCCATACTTACCCAAACTAAAATCGGGTGCAAATTTACAACTTTTTTTTTACATATGCAAGCGCGTGCGAACTTTTTTGAAATAAAAATAATTGCCACCCTTCGCAAAGAGCAGCAATTTCTTTTATTTTTTTACATCTCAAAAATAGTAAATTCTCACGATTTCATCGGGTATTTTTGAAACTTTTACAGGGAGAAAATTAGTGCTTTATTTTGAAATAATCTAAAATGGCGATATAGTTATCTTGCGCCGTGAGACAGGTGTCTCGTAAGTAACCATTTGTATGTCCCCAGTTTTGTATTCCTCGGTAGTAGAACAGGCGTAAATCTTCCGTGATAATAAACGGCACAATTCCGCTTTGCAAACATTGCCAGAATAATAGCAACCTCCCCACACGTCCGTTACCATCCTGAAAGGGATGAATACGTTCAAACCGAACATGAAAATCCAAAATATCATCCAGCTCTATTGTTTTTTTAGCATTATATTCTCCTAAAAGTTGTTTAACACAACGATGAACTTCTTCCGGTTGTGCTGTTTCTTCTCCTCCTACTTCGTTGGCAAGGCGTTTATAATCTCCGACGGCAAACCAATCTTTTCGGCTATCAGAAGTGTTGGTCTTGAGGATAGCGTGAAGAGTCTTTATATGGGATTCGGATACCTTTTCTGTCGCATGATCAATCACATAGTCGATGCATCGGAAGTGATTAACCGTCTCCATGATATCGTCCACAGACGTGTTCTCCGAGGTGATGCCAAGTGTATTCGTTTCAAAAATATAGCGTGTCTGTTCTTTGGTTAATTTGCTTCCTTCAATATGGTTGGAGTTGTAGGTCAAATCAATCTGCGTACGATGGTATATGCCCCCTTTTAGGTGCGATTCTTTTTCCTCACGAAGTCGTGCCAGGAGTGGTGAGAGTTTGCTTTTGCCTTTCTGTGGCAAAACAGCATCCTCAGGTATGTTCCATGTTTTACCTGTTAGAAACGCACCTTGTATCTTTCCCGCGGTACAATAGTTTCGTGCGGTTCGTTCGCTAATTCCGTACTTTGCGGCATACTGAGAAACGGATATATATTCCATAATGTTGTTTATTTAGAATCCCCTATCGGCAAGTTTTTTCCAAAATCCGCTGCAAAGGTACTAAAATTTTCCGATACCGGCAAATTTTTGGTAATTTTTCTTTGTTTTTTTACCTCTTTCTTGTATGTCCATTCCTTGGAATTGTATCTCGGTCTCTATGTCCATTCCGCGGGATTCTATCCCGCAAAGTTAGTCGTACCTCAAATGCAAGTACCCTTTAACTCCGGATTCCTCAAAGCCAATTTTCTGGGGTAATTCCTTTTTAGTTTCTTCTTTTTCCTTAAAAAGCTCAGAACATGTAGGTACTATTATCGTACTGAGAGGCGTTAATAAATCAGCCGACTCAGTGGCTTGTGTATTGATCTTGAAGAAGGAAACAGCATATGCCCTGTCGTTGTTTCTATTTTTAGTCCCTAAGTATTTTGCACCCGGGATTTTTAATAGTTCAGGTAATTTAACTTCAGTGCGCGTGAATACGTTTACATCGTTAGCATTATTAACATTGAAAACCGCGCAACTATAAGCTTCTACATCGCTCGGCAGTTCATCAACTTCTACGCTTAATAACCAAACGGTTTTGGGGTCGTTTGGAACAGGCTGATTGCGATCGTCCATAATTTTCTCGCACGAGGCAAATAACATTGCGAGTGCAATAAGTGGAAAAATTCTTAAGGGTTTCATAGTGTATAATATTTTAATTTTTAAAAGGCGAGTGCTAATCCAACTCCATTTGGTGTAATCTGCCATTTAAGTTGAATAGCAGTATGGTCATATTTTGAATTATAAATATCGATGGCTTTATTATAATGAGTTGATGCTCCAAGCGTTAGTCCAAGACCGATACTTAGTGGCACAATAGCCGCACACTCCATTCCAATAGTCGCAATGTAGTTTTTACTAATTAGAGGGAATAGTCCGCCTATTGCTAATCCTCCGGCTATACCTGTACATATGGAACCACCTATAAGCATTCCTTCTGCTTTTTTCCATTGATTATAAGCGGCAGCATTTTCGCGTTGAAGAATACGCTCTACTTCCTTTGATGATATATAGGTATCATTGTAAAAATATTGCCCATTGTCGCGAAATATGCGTCCGTTTTTGTTTTCTTCCGAGTTTTTGGAGTTTACAGTGGATTTGCTTTGAATATTTTTCTCTTGCATGGTAGAAACATTAGTATATGTCCTTGTTTGCCCGTTTCCCAAAGTAACAGAGTTTATCTCAGAGGCAGGAATAGTTATTTTTACTCCATTTTCTAAAAATGAAACATATTGGCTATTCATCTCCACCAATTTCCCCTTTTTAGTATTGCCAGACAGAAGAAGAATGGTAGCGATATTTTCTTGTACTTGTGATTTTGATTCTGTTGACTCAATTGTTGATTTTATATCATTAGGTTGATTATACAAAACTACCTTCCCATTCTTGTAAATGATAGAACTAATCTCATCTGTGCTGATAATAAATGTCGGACCATCTAAATTGTCATATTCTTTATACTTAATTTCAGATTTAGAAACCTCCAAAATTTGTGCTTCAATCTTTTTAGCATCAGTTGTGACAATAATGTCTTGAGCGAAAATAGGAGCGGTCATTAAAATGAAGACCAAACATCCGATAACTTTGTAAAAATTGTGTTTCATATGATTTAATTTTTAAGATGATACATAATAAAAAACGTGAACTTTTGTTCGTATCCTTTGAGTTTTGAGGTCTTCGACTACCTTAACGATTCAAATTCTACGCAAAAGCTCACGCCGATGGCGCGAGCGCGTAGGCTTTTGCTTGAATCGTTAAAAGTTTTGAAGTTGTCGAAGTTCCAAAACTCAAGTTTAGCTTACAACGCTATTAGTGAGCACACGCTTGTGCCCATTATTTCATAACGGCTGCAAAGATACAAATAATTTTTCATTTGCGCAAACATTTTTGAAATTTTTCGGCAAAAGTACTGCATCTTGCGCATAAAAACAAAACTTCGATGCAAATATCGAAGAAATCGAAAACAATTTCCGTAGTAGAATTATTTAGAGAATGTCCTCTAATTCCTTGCGTGCGGAAGATACTTTTGTTACCGTTTGACTTGGGATGGCTTCGTTGAATTGGCTGGAATTAGGCACTTTTTTACCCGTAACTTCTTCCACCCAAAGCCGCAAATGGTGCTTGTCTTTTAGATCGGCTTTTCCCAATTGTTGAAGAGCTGTTAAGTATTGCGCAACAAGCGCAAGGTTAATATGTCCCGGTTTCATCGGGTTGTCCGGCAAGTTTCGTAGGAGCTCTTTGATCTTTTCTTCCTGTTCCGGACTAAGCTCTCGAAGCGGATTATAATTAGAACCGGCGGTTTGTCCCGCTTGTCTTTGCTGTAAGATATAATCAACCTTTTGCTCAAACTCCTCTTCCTCATCGCTTTTTACGAAAGGCGACAAGCACAAGCGACATACAACCAGCACAAGCCATATACCGGCAGAAAAGCACAGTAATTTTGTCAGAATCTGTTTGACCGGCGTATCAAAAGCAGCCGAACAAAGCAACAAAAGGCATACCACGGACATAATATCGAGAATCGGTCGTATCCGTCTGTCTATTTTGTATAATATATCCTTTGTCTGTTGCTTCATTTTGTTTAATCTCCTTTTCGCTTGCAAAATTACAACAATTTTTCCACATATGCAAAAAAATCAAACAAGATTTGCACATTTCGGAAAAAAATTGTACCTTTGCACCCGAAAAACAAATTCACATGAAACGCATACTTGTTTTTATATTCACCCTCATAAGTTTGGCAACCATGGCACAGACCCAGTTATTCCGCGGCAAATCGTCGTATAGCGGCGATATCCTCTTCACTTTTGACGGCCAGAGTATCTTCAAAGGCCGCTCCACTTATTCCGGTGACATCCTCTATACCTGGGATGGCAAATACATCTATAAAGGCCGCTCCAACTACTCCGGCGACATCCTCTACACCTGGGACGGCAAGTATCTCTATAACGGCAAATCCACGTACTCCGGCGATATCGTCCTTACGTTTGACGGCACATATATCTACCGAGGTAAATCTACTTACTCCGGCGACATCCTTTATACCGTTGAAAACGGCTATTTATACCGTGGTAAATCCACCTATTCCGGCGACATCCTCTATTCCATTAACGGGCTGCTTCCTCTTCCCGTTCTGGTCATGATGATCCAATAACCGGAGTTTTTGCGCAGCTTATTCCAGCACTTGCGCACTGTGATTTTTGGTATCCACTTTCTCGATGATACGCAATAAAGTCCCGATTTCATCGAAGATATACGTCTTCCTTAACGTGCCCATCGTGACCTTTCCGTAGTTGCGCTTTTCGCCCCAGGCTCCGAACGCTTGCAGCATCTCCGTCGTCGGATCGCTCAAGAGCGGAAAAGGCAGCGCATTCTTCTCTTTGAATTTCACGTGACTCGCCACCGAATCTTTGCTCACGCCGAACACCTGGTACCCTTGCGCCAGAAATGCGTGGTAGTTATCACGGATGTTGCAAGCCTCCGCCGTACAACCCGGGGTGGAGTCTTTCGGGTAGAAATAGATCACAGTCTTCTTTCCGACCATCGATTTTTCCGTCACTTCTTTTCCTGCTTCGTCCAATACTCTGAACGCCGGCATCTTGTCGCCAATTTGTAACATATCTGTCCTCCTTTCAATTATTTCTAAATATCTCTTTGCTCTTTCGCCCATCGGAAAAGCTCCATCGGCAGGTGGCAATAACCGTCCGGATGTTTATCCAAGTACTTCTGGTGGTACTCATCCGCCGGCCAATAATTCTTCAGCGGCAATAATTCCACCTTCATCTCCTCTTCGTATTTCTTCTGTTCCTCCGCAAAAACCGCCTCAATCACCGCCTTCTGCTCCTCAGAGACATAGTAAACACCTGTCCGGTATCGCGTCCCGACATCGTGACCTTGCTGATTCAAAGACAGCGGATCGATCGCCCGGAAGAACATCCGAACCAAGAACTCCAGCGACACTTTCGTCTCATCAAACTCCACCTTTACAGTCTCCGCATACCCCGTTGAATCCGTATAAACTTGCTCATACGTCGGTTCCGGCAGATCCTCTCTGCCGTTAGCGAATCCTGTCTCCGTCCGCACTACACCCTGAACCTGTTGGAAGAAATGTTCGGTTCCCCAGAAACATCCTCCTGCAAAATAAATCACTTGCATTATTTAATACCAACTCTTATTGTTCTATCTATTTATCCTTATCCTTTTCGGCGCACAAAATTACTACAAAAAATCCACATACGCAAGCGCGCACGTTCGTTTTTATTATTTTTTTATATTTCCTAATGCCCAAAATTTGCATATCTCAAAAATTTATTGTACCTTTGCACCATATTTTTGTGGACCCAAACAATGGGATTTACGGCCCCATATAAGACCCGGACCATAAGATCACCATAAGATGACCATAGGATCACCATAGGATGATACCACAAAAATGGTAATAATCACGTTTTACTATATATATATACATAGTATATATATACTTTTTGTTGAGAATCATGGCAAAAATCGACAATCTGGACGCTGCACAAGTCCACGGCAAAACGAACAAAAAAAGCAAAGAAGTGAATCGTGTCATTCGCGGCAAAGGTTACCGGCACACGATTGAGAATCCGTACGACGGTCCTGCCTCCAAAGCCCAGAAACTTCACCGTTCTAATTTCGGAAAGGTCTGCGCGATTGTGAATACGATCATGGCGGACCCCGAGCAGGTGGCGGAGTGGGATGCGAAGAGGAAGGAATACAACCGTTCCATCAATGCCAACCCGCTACCTCCGACACCTCCTTATCCTCAACCTTACAAGACCGTCCGCCAATACGTTCATGCCGTCATCAGCAATCAGGTAGAGCAATCGCCTGCCGCCAAAAGACGCAAGGCGCGTTTGCCGCTCACTCTGCCGAAAGGGATTCGTTTCCAGGCAAAACAATTCTCCGACCTCACGACCAAAGAGCTCTACGAGATCCTCAAAGCGCGGTTTTCCGTCTTTGTAGCCGAGCAACACATCCACTATGTGGACGAGGATAATATCGATTACATCTCGACCCATTTCTCGCTTCGCCGCCAGGGGCTCGTGATTGCTTACGCGCGCATGTTTCCCGCTAAAGAAAAAGGAGTCTATACCATCGGCCGCATGTTGACTATCGAGCGCGGTCAGGGTTTTGCCAAATACCTCATGACCCGTATCGTCGACGAAGCACGTGCCCGCAAGGCGCATAAACTCCGCCTCCATGCCCAACTACAAGCCGTTCCGTTCTATGAGCACCTCGGTTTTCGTACCGTCGGAGACATCTTTTCCGAAGCAGAATTGCCACACGTCCTCATGGAAATGACACTCGATTAGATTATTTTATACGTAAAATTTGCATATATGCAAAATTTTTTGTACCTTTGCGGCGTTTTTGAGGGAAGGGGTAAAAAGAAAGCACCCACGACTTGCGTAGATGCTTTTGCGCTCCCTCTAGGACTTGAACCTAGGACCCCCTGATTAACAGTCAGATGCTCTAACCGACTGAGCTAAGGAAGCATGCTTTTTCGAAAGCGGGTGCAAAAGTACTGCTTTTTTCTGACATGTGCAAATTTTTTTGCAAAAAAATGTCATTTGGGGTACACTTTTTTTGAAAATCGACCTATTTAAGGGCAAAAAACATATAAAAATGAAAAAAATTCTTGGTTTAGGAAACGCATTAACCGACATCCTCTTGCAGGTCAGCGAGGATGATTTGCGTGAACTTGGTTTCCCGAAAGGAAGTATGAACCTGATCTCGCGCGAGCAAGCAGAGCAGATTCAATACCGCTTTCTCTCCGTGCGCAAGCGCATGGTTGCCGGCGGTTCTGCCTCCAATACGATCAACTGTATCGCCTCTCTCGGCGGCAAAGCAGCCTTCATCGGCAAGATCGGAAACGACGAAGTGGGCGATTTCTACCGCGAGGACATGATCAAGAACGGAGTCAAACCGATTCTTCTGCTCTCCCAGAACTCGATGTCCGGCTTCTCTATCGTTCTTGTCACGCCGGATGGTGAGCGCACCTTCGCTACATACCTCGGAGCTGCTGCGGAACTCTGTGCGGATGATATACAGAAGGATGCTTTCACCGGCTTCGACATCTTCCATATCGAGGGATACCTGGTTCAGAACCACGACCTGCTCGAGAAATCCATCCGTCTGGCGAAAGAAGCCGGCTGTATGGTCTCTCTCGACTTGGCTTCCTATAACGTCATCAACGAGAACCACGCTTTCCTCAAAGGCCTGGTAAAACAATATGTGGATATCGTCTTCGCGAACGAAGATGAGTCTTTCGCTTATACCCATCTCAATCCCGAGGAGTCCGTACAGATGATTGCCGAGCAATGCGATATCGCCGTGGTGAAAGTCGGTAAGAACGGCTCGTATGTACAACAGGGTAGTACACGTCATCATATCGGTGCCATCACTACCTCTTGTACCGATTCCACCGGCGCCGGAGACTACTTCGCAGGAGGATTCCTCCACGCCTTGAGCGATGGTTTTGATATCCGCCGCTGCGCAGAGATTGGGACGATTGCTGCCGGACGCGTTGTGGAAGTAGTCGGAACCAAACTGCCCGATGAGCAATGGGAAGAGATCCGCCGTATTTGCGCCCTCTACCGCGGATTCATGCAGAAATACGATAAAGACTAAATCATAAATTTGAAATCATAAACTTGAAATGATCAAACCCTTTTATATCCTTTACCAGTACTTGATAGCTTGGCCGCTTCTGGCAGTACTGACAGTTTTCACGGCGATTTTTACCATTTGTACCGTACATTGGAAGAACGCAGAGTTCGTTCATAAGGTGCAACAGTTCTGGTCCCGCTCTTTCTTCTGGCTGATGTTTTTGCCCGTTTCTGTCGATGGAACCGAGCATATTAAGCCCGGACAGAGTTATGTCTTTGTCGCCAACCACCAGTCGATGTTTGATGTATGGCTCGTATATGGATGGCTGCCTGTGATCTTCAAATGGCTCATGAAAGCCGAGCTGCGCAAGGTGCCTTTTGTCGGAACCGGCTGTAAAGCGGCAGGACATATCTTCGTGGACCGCCGTAACGCCAAGGCCGCTATGGAGAGCCTGCAGGAGGTGGAGAGACAACTCGTGAACGGCGTCTGTACGGTTATCTTCCCGGAAGGAACACGTTCGCTCAACGGCGAAGTGGGACGTTTCAAACGCGGAGCTTTCCAGATTGCCATGGACCTCGGTCTGCCGGTTATTCCGCTTTCCTTGGATGGCTGCTTTGAGGTATTACCTAAAGGTAAACCCTTTGTCAATCGTCATCCCGTACACATGCACATCGGCGAAGCGATTGATCTCAAGCAGTTTAAAGATGCAGAAGGCAAACCCGATACCAACGCCGCTATCGAAGCTGTCCGAGAAGCAGTCATCAATGGCCGCCAGAAATAAATCATAAACCCAAAATCATAAATCATAAACCATAAATCATAAATAACATATGTATTCCGATCCTAAAGATTGTCTCTATTGTACCAACAATGAGACTTTGCACAATCTCATGATTGAGATAGCACATCTTCGCGTGTCGCGCGCATTCCTTTTTAAGGAGCAGACGTATCATGGTCGTTGCCTTGTAGCGTACGACAAGCATGTGAATGACCTCAACGAACTGGACGATGAGCAGCGTAACCTCTTCATGGCGGACGTCGCAGATGTCACTCGCGCTATGCAGAAACTCTTCCATCCGGAGAAGATCAACTATGGCGCTTATTCCGACAAGTTGAGCCACCTCCATTTCCATCTGGCGCCCAAATACGTCGATGGTCCGGATTACGGAGGTACATTCCAGATGAATCCCGGTAAGGTCTATCTCTCTGATGCCGAATATGCAGAGATGGTAGAGGCTCTCAAAAAAGAACTTGTCCACTAATAATGCTCTTCCGCGAGATCATAGGACAAGAAGAGACCAAGCAACACTTGCGTCAGGCTGTGCGTGAGGGACGAATCCCTCATGCACAACTCTTTTCCGGTATCTCCGGCATCGGCAAACTCCAATTAGCCTTGGCGTACGCGCAATACCTCAATTGTCCGCATCGCACGGACGAGGATAGTTGCGGCGTTTGTCCGACTTGTCTCCAGTTTGAGAAACTCCAGCACCCCGACCTGCATTTTGTCTTTCCGATAGTGGGTTCTGATGAGACCTGCGATGCCTTCCTTCCTCAATGGCGAGAGATCATCCTCAATCAGCACTATTTCGACCTGGAAGATTGGCATAAAGCGCTCGGCGTGGAGACCAAACAATCGATGATCTACGAAAAAGAGAGCGGAGAGATCCTTCGCAAACTCTCCCTCAAACCGTACGGAAACGGCTATAAGGTCATGATCATCTGGCAACCGGAGAAGATGAATATCACGACGGCGAACAAACTGCTCAAACTTCTTGAGGAGCCGCCTGTACAAACGATATTCCTCTTAGTCTCCGAGCACCCGGAACAGTTATTGGCTACTATTCAATCCCGTGTACAGACCATCCGTGTACCTCGCCTGGAGAACGAGACCATCGCTGAGGCCTTGATACAGAAAGGAATGGACTCCGTAAAAGCGAATGACATCGCCCGCATAGCGAACGGTTCGTACCTTGCGGCTCTCAAAAAAGCCGATGAATCCGAAGAAAATCAACAAGAACTGCGCGATTTCATCGCACTTTTCCGAGATGCTTATACCGTCGGAGTACTTACCGATCCGGTTAAGAAATTTGAGTCACTCAAACGTTTGCGTCAATGGTCACTCGACATGGCGGACAGCAAAGTAGGACGGGAACGACAGAAACATTTCCTGCAATACGCCCAGCAGCAAGTACGAGAGAACTACATCCGCAATTTCGCGCAACCTGAACTGAACTACCAAATGGAAGCAGAGCGCAATTTCTCCGTTAAATTCGCGCCTTTTATACATGACGGCAACGTAGAAGCTATCATGAACCAACTCGACCTGGCAGAACGTCAGATTGAGCAAAACGGAAACGCAAAGATGATCTTCTTTGACCTCTGTCTGCAGATGATCATCCTTATCAAAAAGAAAAAACCATAAATATCCATACATATATGGCGAACCATAAATATCAGACATCGAATGAACTCAACGCCGGCGCAACCAAGCGCAATTCCGCACATATGTTGCCCGTGAGCGATTGGCTCTCGGATCTTCCAGAGAATACCCAACTGACCGATCTCATCGAGGTACAGTTCAAAAATACGCGTAAGGGTTATTTCCACAATTCCGCACACCTTCCTTTGGAGAAAGGAGTGAAGGTTGTTGTGGAAGCAAACCCGGGTTATGATCTTGGCGAGGTAGTGCTTACCGGCAAACTCGTAGAGTTGCAGATGAAGAAGAACAAGATCGACTCCTCTCGCTACGAGGTGCGTCAGGTCATCCGTATCGCTACGGACGAAGATCTGGAGCGCGCCAAACAAGCTCATGCACGCGAACAGGAGACGATGATCAAAGCGCGCCAACTCGCTAAATCCCTTGGGCTGGAGATGAAGATCGGCGACGTGGAGTACCAAGGCGACGGATCGAAAGCTATCTTCTTCTATATTGCCGACGGACGTGTGGATTTCCGCCAGCTCATCAAAGTGTACGCAGAGACTTTCCGTATCCGTGTGGAGATGAAGCAGATCGGCGCACGCCAGGAAGCAGGACGTATTGGCGGAACCGGTCCCTGCGGACGTGAACTATGTTGCTCTACCTGGCTCATCAATTTCTCCTCCGTCGGAACAGGAGCTGCACGATTGCAGAATATATCCCCGAATCCGCAGAAGCTTGCCGGCATGTGCGCGAAACTCAAGTGTTGTCTCAACTACGAGGTACCTGTCTATGAAGATGCTTCGAAAGCTTTGCCTTCCCGCCATGCGGAATTGGAGACAAAAGACGCTACGTACTACTTCTTCTCCGCTGACCCATTAGCCGGAACGGTGACCTATTCTACAGACCAACATATACCCGCGAACTTAGTGACCATTCCTGCTGCGCGTGCGCACGAGGTGATTGCGATGAACCGGCGAGGAGAGAAGCCCGCAGCCTTGGATGCCAGAGAAGTACAAGCTGCTATCGGCTATGAGACCGGACACGGTGATGTAACGCGGTTTGACAGAAAAAAGAAAAAGAACCATCATCCCAATAAACGATGAAAAGAATACTCTATCTCCTTCTGATTGTACTCTCGGCAGGTGCGTTCACATCTTGCCGTCATAACATCGTATATAGCGAATTTATCTCGATTCCATCGGGAGAATGGTATAGCGATATGCTTCCTCAGTTTGATTATACCATAACCGATAAAGATGCCGATTACCGGATGTTGATTTATGTCCGTCACACGGAGCAATACCCGTATCAGAACATGTGGCTCTTTGTAAAGGATAATAAAGGACATCGGGATACCATAGAGTTTTATCTGGCAGATGATAGAGGTCGATGGCTCGGAGATAAACACCACGGATTTATAGAAATGCCTGTTTTGTTTGAAGAGCAGTACCATTTTCCGGACACAGGTAAATATTACCTGGCGATTCAGCACGGGATGCGCGACAGCGTGTTGAGAGGAGTAATGGACGTAGGAGTGGAGATTGTTAAAAACGAGAGGTGAAAGTATAGAGGCGAAGGGTTATGGGAAAGAATAAGCTTAAGAAATTTGCGGAGATGGAAACCTTCTCTAATGTCTTCCAACCTCCTTATAAACCGATGGCAGGTCATTGGCGCGATACCTATTTCCATAATGATAATCCCATCGTCTTGGAACTCGGTTGCGGCAGAGGAGAATATACCGTCGGTCTCGCGCAGCGCTATCCGGACAAGAACTTTATAGGAGTGGATATTAAAGGAGCGCGCATGTGGGCGGGCGCGAAGGAAGCAGAATTAGCGGGAATGAAGAATGTGGCATTTCTAAGAACGAATATCGAGTTCATAACTTCTTTCTTTTCACCCGATGAAATCGACGAGATTTGGATCACTTTCTGCGATCCGCAGATGAAAAAAGCCACCAAACGTCTTACCTCTACCTTCTTCATGCAACGCTATCAGCAGATCATGAAACCCTCCGGTCTGATTCACCTCAAGACCGATTCGCCTTTCCTCTATACATATACGACAGAGATGCTGAGGCTTAATCCGTATCCCGTGCTTGCTTCTACGGATGACCTCTATGCAGAAAATACCGATAAAAACGGACTTTTAGAAGATGCACGAGCTTTAAAGACGCATTATGAGAAACAATGGCTCGATCGTGGAATGAAGATCAAATATATTGCTTGGCATCTCACTCCTCTGACACAATGGGAAGAACCAACAATAGGAATTGAGAAAGATTCCTATCGCTCTTATGGCCGAAACTACCAAGTGCTATCGGATACGGAGGTTAGTGCGAGCGATGGAAGAAGCAATAAAGGCAAAAAGGACAGCTCCGATAGGAAGCCATGCCCATAGAGTGTCCAAAGCAAAGAAATCCACCCAAGTATTCTTTAGTAATCCGGAAGTCATCCACGGATTATAAATCAGCACAGCTGCCCATATAGCCACGAAAATCAGACCTACACATGTGGCCGAGAACGCGTGAACGTTCATTAGACGTCGGTAATACAAATATATCCACGTCGGAACCACGAGAAAAAGCACCGTCGGCAGCCAATATGAAGCAATCCCTAATAAAATTCCGATCCAAAAACATGGTTCTACAGCTGAGCCATGACGTTTGATACTTGTTAATATCCAAAGTCCCGTCAGTACTACTACCGAAGGTAACAGATAAGAGAGTAGAGAAGGAGGGCATAAAGCAGAGTTGACAAATGTCAGCCCCCATGGCAAAGCGCATACCAGCCCTGCCAACAGCCAGAAGGCTATCGGCAGGGTGTGGTATAATATGGTCTGAGTACGACGAGTCAATTTTTCAATTCACAATTCACAATTCACAAAGCGTCCTATTGGCTTTTGTACATTGTAAATTGTACATTGTACATTGTTATTCGATAAATCCCTTGCGGCGGAGGAGATGAGCGGGGTCAGCTTCTTTGCCGCGGAACTCCAGATAGAGCTCCCGGGCGTCGCGTGTACCGCCTTGCTCCAAGAGGTGACGCCAACGTGCAGCAGTAGCCGGTTCGAAGAGGTCTCCGGTCTCCTTGAAAGCCGCAAAAGCGTCCGCATCGAGCACCGCCGCCCAGGTATAGCTGTAATAGCCTGCCTCGTAACCGGTGGTGAAGATATGGTTGTAGAAAGTCGGACGGTAACGAACGATGATCTCGTCAATCATGCCCATCTTCTCGAGGCTCGCTTTCTCAAAAGCGTTAACATCGAGGCCTTCTGCACTCGTCAGCTCGTGGAAATCCATGTCAAGGATAGAGGCAGAGAGGAGCTCGGTGGTTACGAAGCCCTGGTTGAACTTACCGGCGGCGTTGATCTTCGCAATCAGGCTATCGGGGATTACTTCGCCTGTCTGGTAATGGAAAGCGTACGTCTTGAGGACTTCCGGCTCGTACGCGTAGTTCTCCATAAACTGCGAGGGCAGCTCGACGAAATCACGCGGGGTGTTGGTGCCCGAAAGAGACTTGTAGTGCGCCTTCGAGAGCAGACCGTGCAGGGCGTGACCGAACTCATGGAAGAGGGTCTCTACATCGTCCATGGAGAGCAACGAAGGATTGCCGGCGGTCGGTTTGTTGAAGTTACCAACATTGATGATTACCGGACGATGATCCACACCTTCCGCATCGATATATTGCGGCAGGATATTGTTCATCCATGCACCCGGACGTTTGCCTGCGCGCGGGAAATAATCGGTATAGAGAATGCCCACCATCGCGCCATCGGCGTCGGTCACCTTGAAGACCTCCACCTCGGGGTTATACACCGGCATGTCCTTGAGCGGCTCAAACTGCAGGCCGAAGAGCTTCGTAGCGACGCCAAAAGCACCTTTGCGGACGTTGTTGAGCTCGAAATAGGGCTTCAACTCCTCCTCGTCGAGCGCATATTTGGCCTTGCGCAGCTTCTCCGCGTAGTACCACCAATCCCACGGTTGGAGCAAAATCTGGTCGTCCGTGTGGGGGTCTTGCGCCATCTTCTCCTCGTCCATGAGTTTTTGGAGTTCGGCGGCTTCGCGTTTGGCAGCCTCTAACGAAGGAGCCCAAACAGACGCAAGGAAAGCGTCCACCGTCTGATGATTTTTCGCCATACAGTCGGTGAGGATATAGTCCGCAGGGTTGTCGTAGCCGAAGAGTTTGGCTTTCTCGATACGCAGCTCCATCTCGCGGATGATGACCGGCTTGTTGTCATGGTCGTTGTCGTGGTTGCCGCGGGTGGTGTAAGCCATCAGCAGCTCCTTGCGCAACTCGCGGTTCTCGCAGTACTGGAGGACCGGCGTGAAGGAAGTACGTTTCGGAGTGAAGAGCCACTCGCCCGGATGACCGGCCGCCGCAGCTTCTTCTGCAGCCGCAGCCTTGGCACTCTCCGGCAGACCTTTCAGCTCCGCCTCGTCTTTCACAAAATACTGATAGGCGTTGGTCTCCGCCACCACGTTGTTGCCGAACTGCAAAGAGAGCAGCGCGAGCTCCTGATTGATAGCTTTGAGGCGCTCTTTCTTGTCCTCCGGCAGGTTGGCTCCGTTGTCCGCAAAGGCCTTGTAGGTCTCCGTCACGAGGCGCATCTGCTCAGGGTTGAGGCCCAACTGATCACGCTGGTCGTAAACGAACTTCACGCGCTGGAAGAGCTTGTCGTTGAGGATGATGCCGTCGCTCAACTCCGAGAGCATCGGGCTCACTTGCTCGGCAATCGCGTTCATCTCATCGTTGCCGTCCGCCTCGAGGACATTGAAGAACACGCCCTGTACGCGGTCCAGCAGAAGGCCTGCGCGGTCGAGCGCCACAATCGTGTTCTCGAACGTTGGCTCGGCTTCGTTATTCACGATGGCATCTATCTCCGCCTTGTTTTCCGCGATAGCCGCCTCGAAAGCCGGCAGATAGTGCTCGTTCTTCACTTGATCAAAAGCCGGCACGCCGTAAGGGGTGTTCGGCTGATCCAACAGAGGGTTCGAACCCGATTTGCTGCATGCTAATAAACTCATAGCAATGACTCCTAAAATAATCGATTTCTTCATATTTGTGCAATTTATTCTTACTGTATCCGGACGTTTTTCTCCATGGATTTCTTGATCAGCTGGCGGAGCTCAAGAGATTGCGTATCTGCTTTTTGGTACCAATGAGGCTTGAAATCCTGGGCGTATTTGCATTTCGCCAACTTGATCTGCAAGTTATCCATCGTACCGCCCACGTGCACGCCTAAATAAATAGGACTGAGGACGTTGATGTCGTAATTGAAGGTCATGTCCGTGCGATGCCGTCCGCCGAGCGCCACCATGTAGTTATCCATCTGCACGCAAAGCGGATAGACGTCAATCTCGTTCTTGTAAATTGTGATCTCCGCATTGAGGGAGTCGATCTTGTTCTCGGTTTTCTTCTTGAACATCAGCAGTTTGGAGATGGTCGAGAAGGTCTCGCTATCCAGTACTACCAGGTCTTTTCCTGTGAGCGACGAAGCGCCACGGAGGGTGGACATCTTCGGTTTGTAGTACTCATTGAGGTAGGTCTCTACCGCCAAGTGGAACTGGGCTGCGCCCTTGAAGGAGGCAAGCATCGGAACCATCTCCTCCAGATCCGGAATCATCGACAGCAACTCGTCAATATCCACATCAATCATGTGGTAGTCAAAACCTAAATAGAGGTGGTTGCGACGCGGTGTGGAGTAGATCGCCGTCAGCTGCAGTTTGGCCGCACGGCATACAAAACCCACTTCGTCCAAGATCAGCTTGCCGTTCTTGACGTAGATTCCGCCTTTCAGGTCCTTGGCATTCTGATTGAAGATTTCCACTTCCCGCATGTGCGTATTGAGCGTCAGATCTACGTCCGTCGGAACCAAGAATGGATCGGCTTCGCCTGCTTGGGTGTTTGAGCCTGCGGCTTGGTTTGAGGCTTCGTCTTGGTTGGAAGCCGTTTGGGTTGTTTCTTCTTCGGCGCCTTTGTCCGCAGAGAACCATGCGAGAAGTTGGTTCGCGTCACAATGGTTGGAAACGACCTCTAAATCGCCCTGTAAAATATCCTCGTGGCGGAACCACTTGCCAATGTTACGCACGTTACCTTTTAGCTCCAGATCGGAGTTACCCAACACAATGCGGCTGTTATCAATCGCCATCTCGCGGTTGGAGTACTTAAACTCGATAGAAGGGATGATGACAGCTTCCGGCAGACGGGAAGGCAAGTTCAGGAAACCGTCTTTGAGGTTGATTTTCAGCCTCGGGTTCCATTTGAGGAGTGCGTTCTCGCCATCTTTGTTATAGCGCGATGCGGCTTCCAAAGCCAGAGAGCCGGTTTTAGCCTTCAGCTCTTCACCCATGGAAGCTGTTAAGGCTTGCGTCTTGAGTTTGGCGCTGATCTTCTGTCCGCCACTAACGAACGCTTCCAACTCCGAGGCTTTCAGGTCTGCGAGGATGGTGTCATACTTTGCATCCAAGGCATCGAAATCCAGCGAAGCGAAATACTCCTGCTCTTTGTTGAGGACATTAGCTACTTCGGCTTTGATAACCGGGGCATCAATCATAGCGTGGGTACCCTCTCCCATGACGAAATCAATCTTATCGCTCACAATCTCCGCGCGCGCCCAATTAACGGATTTGCGGGAAGGTGTGGCGTTCGGGATCTGAATCTTCGCCGTACTATGAGGCAGGATAGCAATCATCGAGTCCTGCTCATAGCGGATATCATCCAAAACCAAGTCCGCGGAGATACGACCTTTATGAAGTCTCATTTCCGTAAGGTCAGCAAGAGATATCTTCGATTTCATCGAGCCTTTTGCGCGTCCGAGGAGTGTCATGCTATCCGGCAGGAAGTATGCAAAATCCGGAAGATTAGCATCGAGTTTCAATGCCAGATCCAGCAACATATTTCCCATCAGATCGTTGACTGTTCCGGTCGCAGAAAGTTTGCTGTCTTTGGTCTTGGCTGCCAGATTACGAATCGTCACGGTGGAAGGTTCTTTCTTATTCAGATCCAAGAGGGCATCGGCATCAAGTTCCAAATCCCGCAGTCTGTACGGCAGAGGTTTGTAGGCTCCCTCACCGTCCTCTAAGGTCAAACGTGCTTTTACCAACGGCATTGCGTTTTCGCCCAGGAATCCTTTGATGTCTGCTTCCAAAGCAACCTTACCATCCACCTCAATATCCTTCAACGCAGAGGTGAACTTCGCCGGAACGAGCGCCAGGAGCGGCTGGATTTGCCATTTGTCTTTCGTAGCTACCCCTGCATCTATCCCGATGGAATCGCGAATATCTGCTGTTCCGCTCAATACGAGGGCAAACTCATTGACCGCTAATTCGGCACGTCGGAAAGCAAAATGCATGGTGTCCAAATTAACCGCCATGGGTGCATCAAGCGTCACATGCAGGGAATCGGCATATGTCTCACCCTTGAGCGATGCACACACATCCTGCGCGTCGAGCGAGACGAAGATATCTTCCCAACTATTCGCGCTGGCACTCAAGTCCGTTTGACCGAGAGAAGCGCAGATTGTGTCCTTATCATCGAGGAAAGTGATGGCGTTGGCTTTGATTCGGAGTCCGTCCACACGCAGAGCATCAAAAGGCAGAGAGAAAGCCGAAGTGTCTTCTTCTGTCGTGTCCGGCGAGGTTACAAAGACATCCGTAAGGTTCGTCGTGCCATCCCCGGCTATGTAGAAATTGACGGTGGCATCGTCCAAAATCGCTTCGTGTACATGGAGGTTCTTGTTGTTTAAAAACTCCATCACATCTACTGTGGCTACCAGATGTTTTGCCTCCACTACTGTGTCATTCTGCGAACCGGCTTTTGGGTTAATGAGAAGCAGCCCGTCGGCCCGCAGACCAAAGCGCGGGAAGGTGGAAAAGAAGGTCAGATCCACTTCGCCGATCTCATGCTCACAGGTGATAAACTTGTCCGCTGCTTGGCGGGCAATAGGTGTCAGACGCTCAGGTGTGAAGACGACATAGATAGCGATACTTGCTACCAACACTACTGCCAGGACGATACTCAGAAGCGTCCAGCCAAGGATTTTTAAAGCGCGTTTCATTGTTTCACTTTTGTAAATGAATGGGTAGTACCAAAATCATCTTTATAAGTCAGACTGGAACCGGTTAAAACGGTCACTTTGTAGCTTTTCGGAATATCTGCTCCGCCGTTATTCATAAAGTTTACATAGATGAAATCACCGTTGGTTTCCAGTTTCCAAACAAACCATCCGTTTCCGTGATACGCGCCACGGTCTTCAATGGGTGTGAAGAGAAAATCCTCGTATGTACCCTGGCTGTCGTCCCATCCTTTATGGTCGTTCATGTCCCACTCATAACCATAACGGAACTCGCCCGTTAAGCCGTCCGGCGTCGGAGCGATGTCGGCTTGAAAGACCATAAACTGCAAGGTGTCGCCGGAGGGCGCTTGCCATCTGCCGATTAAGTCTTCTTTGGCAAAAGTGGAGGTTTCTCTCTGGCAGGAAACAAAACCTGCTGCAATTGCTAAAACCGCTGCAAAAACCAATACTTTTTTCATCCTTTTATGCTTTTTTGATGTTAATATTCACGTTATAACCGTCCATTTCGATAGTCGAAAGACCGCTTTGCTCAAACGGGGCAGAGCCTGTCGAAAGTTTCAATTCCGTAGCCAGCACTTGCGACGCTATATACTCGCCGCAATGGAGGACAGCGTTGTGAATCTCCGGGCGATCTTCGAGTTCAATCTCAATGCGGTCGGTTATCTCCAGGCCGGAGGACTTACGGAGGTTCTGAATGCGGTTGATCAGCTCACGCGCAATACCTTCTTCGATGAGTTCATCCGTCAGCTCGATATCCAAAGCGATGGTGAGGATACCGTTGTTGGCTACCAACCAGCCGGGCATGTCTTCCGTCAAAATTTCCACATCCTCGGGCACTATCGTGTAGTCGAAAGTCGAAAGTCGAACGTCGAAAGCGCCTTCTGTTTCCATCTTTGCAATCTCGTCTTGGGACATAGCGTTGATAGCGGCAGCAAGGGCTTTCATGTTTGCGCCGACTTTCTTGCCGAGGACTTTGAAGTTCGGTTTGATTTTCTTGACCAGACGGATCTCCGATTGCTCGGCAGGAACGATGACGAGCTCTTTGACGTTGACCTCTGATTTGATGAGGTCGGCTACGTGGAGCAGGGCATCGGTGGTCTCGCTATCCGGTGTCGGAATAACGGCTTTCTGGAGCGGTTGACGGACATTCTTCTCTGCGCGTTTGCGGAGAGAGAGGATGGTCGAGGTTGCCTGCTGCGCGAGGTACATCTGACGCTCAAGAGTCTTGTTGATGAGCGACTCGTCGGCTTTCGGCCAGGTGCTTAAATGTACGGATTGCTCGCCTCGTTCGCTGACCGCGGTCAAATCACGATAGAGACGATCCGCAAAGAACGGAGCGTTCGGCGCCATGAGTTGGGCTACGGTCTTGAGACAAGTATAGAGAGTTGTGTAAGCCGCTTGTTTGTCGGCATTCATCTCTCCGCCCCAGAAACGCTTGCGGTTCAGGCGCACGTACCAGTTGGAGAGGTCGTCCTGCACGAAATCCGAGATTGCACGTCCTGCTTTGGTAGGTTCGTAGGCTTCGTAGGCTTCGGTGACCTCTTTGACAAGCGAATTGAGCTTGGAAAGAATCCATCGGTCGATCTCAGAGAGGTCTTGCGTGGGTATAACATTGGCTTTGACCGTCGGTTGACCGTCGGTTGACTGTCGGGATTCGACCGTCCAATGATCTACATTAGCGTAAAGCGCAAAGAACGAATAGGTGTTATAGAGTGTGCCGAAGAATTTACGGCGGACCTCATCGACTCCTTCGGGATCGAATTTGAGGTTCTCCCACGGCGAAGAATTCGTCAGCATGTACCATCTTACGGGGTCTGCTCCGTAGGTATCGAGTGCGCCGAAGGGATCGACAGCGTTACCAAGGCGTTTGGACATCTTGTTGCCGTTCTTATCGAGGACAAGACCGTTGGAGATGACATTTTTGTATGCCACGGAACCTTCGATCATCGTGTGGATGGCATGGAGGGTGAAGAACCATCCGCGGGTCTGATCCACACCTTCAGAGATGAAGTCGGCAGTGCGTGGCAGGTCGGCATTCTCGAAGGGATAGTGGTTTTGTGCGTACGGCATCGCGCCCGAATCGAACCATACATCAATGAGATCGAGTTCGCGTTTCATGGGTTTGCCGGACGGGGAGACGAGGATGATTGAGTCCACGTACGGACGGTGGAGATCGATAACCGAAGGATCGTAGTTGGCTTTGGAGTAATCGCCCACTTTGTGGTTCGGCCAAGGGTTCGCTTTCATGAAGCCTGCCTTCACAGATTTGTCGATTTCATCGAACAATTCTGCTATAGAACCGATACATATTTCCTCGGAACCATCTTCGGTACGCCAGATCGGAAGCGGTGTTCCCCAATAACGCGAGCGGGAGAGATTCCAGTCGTTGAGGTTGTTGAGCCACTGGCCGAAACGTCCTGTTCCGGTCGATTCGGGTTGCCAGTTGATGGTCTTATTGAGGGCAATCATCTTCTCGCGGGCTTTGGTAGATTTGATGAACCAAGAGTCGAGCGGGTAGTAGAGGACGGGTTTGTCTGTACGCCAGCAGTGGGGGTACGAGTGCACGTGTTTCTCCGTGCGGAGGAGACGTCCGTCGGCTTTCATCTCCAGACAGAGGTGAAGATCGAGTGTTTCCGCTTTAGAAGCTGCGGTTTCATCGTACTTTCCGTTGATGGTGAACTGCGGGTCATAGGCGTTTTTCACCCAACGGCCGGCGTAACGGCGGTAGAGTTCGTCGTTGACATTGGCTTTGTACCAATCTTGGTCCAAATCTTCCACACGCCAGTATTTGCCGGTGAAATCGACCATAGGACGCGGTCCGTTGTTCTTGGTCTGCATATAGAGACCCGGCACGCCGGCTGCGTCTGCTACTTTCTTATCATCGGCACCAAAAGTGGGGGCGATATGTACGATACCGGTTCCGTCCTCGGTGGTAACGTAGTCGCCGGGGATGACGCGAAAAGCTCCTTCGCCCGGGTTGACCCACGGGAAGAGAGGTTCGTATTCAAGGCCGACGAGGTCGGAACCTTTGTAGCGGGCTACGATTTTCGGCTCTAATGGTTTGCCTTCTTCGTCTGTTCCGCAGAGGTCTTTCTGATAAGCGCTCAGGCGAGCTTCCGCAAGGATAATATGATCTCCGGCGGGCGTCTCCACTTCTACGTAATCGATCTTCGGACCCACACAGAGAGCTGTATTGGACGGAAGTGTCCAAGGTGTCGTGGTCCAAGCGATGATATAAGTAGAAAGACCGCTACGCTCAAAGTCGAAAGTCGAAAGCCCTTTTCCTTTTACCTTGAAGCGGGCGGTGCAAGTCAGGTCTTTGACGTCACGGTAACAACCGGGCTGGTTGAGCTCGTGGGACGAGAGACCCGTTCCGGCAGCAGGGGAGTAGGGTTGGATGGTGTATCCCTTATAGAGATAGCCTTTCTTGTAAAGCTCCTTGAGGAGGTACCAAAGGGTCTCGATATACTTGTTGTCGTACGTGATATAGGGGTTGTCGAGATCAACCCAGTAGCCCATCTGCTTGGTGAGGTTGGTCCACTCTTTGGTATATTTCATCACCTCGCGGCGGCAAGCGGCGTTGTACTCATCGACGGAGATCTTCTTGCCGATATCTTCCTTGGTGATACCTAACATCTTCTCCACGCCCAACTCTACCGGCAGACCGTGGGTGTCCCATCCTGCTTTGCGGCGTACCTGAAAACCCTGCATGGTTTTGAAACGGCAGAACGTATCTTTGATGGTACGCGCCATGACGTGGTGGATACCCGGCATTCCGTTCGCCGAAGGAGGTCCTTCAAAAAACAGAAACTGCGGGTGTCCCTCGCGGGTAGAAACACTCTTTTCAAACAAATTCTCTTTCTCCCATTGAGCCAGCACTTCTTTGCTCAGCGCGGGCAAATCTAATTTCTTGTACTCGTTAAATTTCTTCATATTTTGTTGTTAATCGTTTGCAAGCCGTAAAAACGGCTGCAAAGTTACTGCTTTTTTTTTATATACACAAGCGCGCGTGCATTTTTTACGAAATTATTTGCGTATGTGGGATTTTTGTTGTACCTTTGCAGGCAATTTGAAAAATTACGCGTATGTATCCACAACAAATAATCGATGCCTTGCGCCATGTGCGCTATCCGGGAACCGGGAAAGACCTGATAGAAAGCGGAATGCTGGAGGACGATATTCGTATCTCGGGGTTTGAGGTATCTTTCTCTCTGATTTTTCAGAAGGACAATGATCCGTTTCTGAAATCTGTGTTGAAAGCGTCGGAAGTGGCTTTGCAGACGTATGTTGATCCTAATATCCAAGCGCAGATTCACACGAAGTTTGTGAAACACAATGAGTCTCCGGAGCAGCACGATTCTCCTATTCATGCCAAACAGATCATCGCCGTACATAGCGGCAAAGGCGGAGTAGGCAAATCAACCGTGACAGCGAATCTGGCAGTGGCATTGGCGCAAGCGGGTTACCGCGTGGGATTGTTAGATGCAGATATCCACGGGCCTTCGATGCCGAAGATGTTTCACACAGAAGATTGCCGTCCATACTCCGTTGAAATCGAAGGAAGAACGCTCATTGAGCCTATTGAGCAGTATGGTGTGAAGATGCTTTCCATCGGGTTCTTTGTTAATCCGGAACAAGCGGTTATATGGCGTGGCGGAATGGCATCGAATGCCCTGAAACAGCTGATAGAAGATGCTCATTGGGGTGAGTTGGATTATTTCCTGATCGACCTGCCTCCCGGAACCAGCGATATTCATTTAACCCTGATTTCATCGCTACATCTGACCGGAGTGATCGTCGTGACGACTCCTCAAGAGGTGGCGTTGGTAGATGCCCGCAAAGGCGTAGAGATGTTCCGCAACGAGAAAGTGAATGTCAAAATCCTCGGTCTCATCGAGAATATGGCATGGTTTACACCGGCAGAATTGCCGCAAAACAAGTACTATATTTTCGGCAAAGACGGAGGAAAGAAACTGGCTCAAGAGTTGGATGTGCCATTATTAGGGCAGATTCCGTTAGTACAATCCATTCGCGAGGGAGGCGATGAAGGCACTCCTATCGCTTTGCAAGTCGGTCATCCGGCCGCAGTTGCCTTCGAACAAATCGCCCAGGCCTTGAAGAATGAATAAGACCGTCGAACTCGGCACTGCGCCGGTACATAAACTGCTGTTCAAATACGCCCTCCCTGCCATCATCGCCATGACGGCTACTTCGCTGTATAACATCGTGGACTCGATCTATATCGGTCATGGCTGCGGGGCATTGGCGTTGGGCGCTTTGACGGTGGCAAAGCCCTTTATGGATATTTGCGCAGCCTTCGGAAGCCTTGTGGGCGTGGGCGCTTCGTCGTTATTGGCTATTTACCTTGGGGAGAAAGATTACGAGAAAGCGAATCGGGTGTTGGGGAATGTGATTGTGATGAATATCATCCTTTCCGCTATTGTCATGGCAGTCGGTTTGATCTGGTTAGACCCTATCCTGATGGCTTTTGGGGCGAGCGAGGACACCTTAGTTTACGCACATGAATACATGGAGATCATCCTGTATGGCAATATTCTGACGCATATTTATTTCGGTCTCAACGCGATGCTTCGCTCGGCAGGTCACCCGCGATTCTCCATGACGGCAACGATAGTGGCGGTAGTGATCAATGTGATTTTAGATCCGATTTTCATTTTCGGTTTAGATATGGGCGTTCGGGGAGCTGCTTTGGCGACTGTCTTGAGTCAAGCGGTGGCCGTCATCTGGCAGTTTACCAAATTCTTGGATAAGAACGAATTAGTTCGATTTCATCGGGGAATTTGGCGTTTGAACAAGCACATCACCTCCCGCGCGTTGGCCATCGGAATGTCGCCGTTCCTATATAATATCGCGCATTGTTTTGTAGTTATTATTATCAATAATCAACTGAAGGCTTCCGGAGGAGATTTGGCGATTGCGTCTTATGGAGTGATTAACCGTTTGACGTTTGTGTTTGCGATGATTGTGATGGGTCTGAATCAAGGAATGCAACCTATTGCGGGGTATAACTACGGTGCAAGACATTACGACCGGATGTTGCGGTCGTTCTATCTCACATGCCTTTATGCGACAGGCGTCATGGGCATCGCGTTCATTTTAGGAGAGTGCTTTCCGGAGGCTATGACGCGAATTTTTACACATGACGGAGAACTAATCAGCCGGACAATACGTCCGATGCGAATCATTTGTTCCACGATGCTGATTATTGGTTTTCAAATGGTTACGGGTAACCTCTTTACCTCCATAGGCAAAGCCGGTAAAGCTATTTTCCTGAGTCTCACGCGTCAGGTGATTTATCTTATTCCGCTGGCGTTATTTCTTCCGGCGATTTTTGCAGATCCGTTGGACGGCGTATGGTGGTCTATTCCGCTAAGTGACACTCTTTCCGCAATTACAGCAGTCATTGTGCTTTTAGCGTCCCGTAGAAAATTACACATGAACGAAAAATAAGCCACATATGGAACAGGAAAAATCTATCATCCCTCCTCGCATGCTCAGGCGCTGGATCTATATGTCAATCGCCATCATCGCAGCTGCTTTATTGGGCACAAGGCCGGTATTTAACTTCCAGAGCGATACAGGTATTTTATATACCCGCAGTTTCAGCATGGAGGACCAGAAGCAGTTTGTCGTGACTCAGAGGGAACTTAGTACCGGAGCAGAAGAAGTGGCAGCGATTATGTCTGTGAAAGGGTTGTATTATTGCAGCAAGGCGATGCTATGGGGCAGTATTTTATGCCTGTTGTGTTTCTTTAGTTACCGCGGAAGGATGACTTTGATTTTTGTAACGGTTGCTGCGGCCGGGCTTTTTTATATACTGATGATTGTTTATGCCATCCGCATGACCGACCAGCATTATGCTACTTTGTATCCGAATTTTGCAGCCATCTGGCCAGCCATAGTGCTGCAAGCGATGCTTCTTACGCGGAGCAATATGATACGTGAAAAGATAGACGAAGCAGATGAAGAAACGAGCCTATAGTTGGCCCGCTTCCACTAAATTGATGACGCGTTCGGTGATTCTATCCCTGTCAGACGCGTCGTACTCTTCTTTCAAATCGTTCCGGAATAGTTTGGCAACGAATTGCCAGAAATTAGCAGTGGTTTTTCCTTTGTATTGCTTGATTAGCTCATAGCTCGTTCTGTCCGTCTCGCGATCCATGAGTTTCATGAGCATCATTCCTTGAGAAGCATACATTCCCCGGAAATCTTTCTCATATTTTTTGAAGAGTTGTTTTTCAAAGGCTCTCCACCATTTCTTACGGCTTTTCTTATCCGGCAATTTGGCTAATTCCTGGTCTGCGTATTCCATATCTTTGCTGATCATTTTGGCATAAGGCAGACATTTTTTCACGTCTCGTACGGTTCGCCAGTAGAATTTCTCCTGTTTCTTGTTTTTGAATTTCATCGGCGGATAGACCCATACCTCGTGCAACCACGCCATATAAAGCGTATCGCCATCTCGGATGGTGATGGCGCATGAGTCCATAAACTGAGAGGCAGCGAACATATTCATGCTCACTGCCACAACCAGTACTATGTGCAGTAGTCGCTTCATTTCACAAGGCTACTGACAAATATTGTGCCAATTAATAATTCAGGGCGAAAATAACGCGTCCTGCAGAGGGTTTTCCGGTCAGGATACACTTGCCCGGTTCGTTATGATGTCCCGGCAGGTCTGCCAAGGGGATGCAACGGATGGTTGCTTTCGTCTCATCTTTGATACGCTGTTCTGTTTCCGGCGTTCCGTCCCAATGCGCGAGCAGGAAACCACCTTTCTTGAGTTCCTCTTTGAACTCGTCGTAGCTATTCACTTCGCGGGTGTTGGCGATACGGAAATCGAGTGCTTTTTGCAAAAGGTTCTTCTGTATTTCCTCCAAGAGATTCTTCACGATTTCCACGATTCCATCGATAGAAATGGTCTCTTTGGTCTGGGTATCACGGCGTGCGATCTCAATTGTTCCGTTCTCCAGATCGCGGCCACCCATCGCCAGACGAACAGGTACACCCTTCAGTTCGTAGTCCGCGAACTTGTATCCCGGTGTATATTTCTCGTCGGCATCTACTTTGACGCGAATACCGAGGGCCTTCAGTTGGTCGGCAATCGGATTGAGTTTAGCGAGGAGTTTATCCAGATCCTCTTGTTTTTTGAAAATCGGAACGATGACTACCTGAATCGGTGCCAGATGCGGCGGCAGAACCAGTCCGTTATCATCAGAGTGGGTCATGATCAACGCACCCATCAGACGCGTCGAAACGCCCCAAGAGGTAGCCCATACATACTCATATTTATTCTCCTTGGTGAGGAACTGCACGTCGAATGACTTTGCGAAATTCTGTCCCAAGAAGTGCGATGTACCGGCTTGGAGCGCTTTGCCATCCTGCATCATTGCCTCGATACAATAGGTATTCAGTGCGCCCGCGAAACGCTCGTTGGGAGACTTGACACCTTTGACAACCGGGATCGCCATCACGTTCTCCGCAAAATCTGCATAGACATCCAACATCTGGCGTGCGTAATCCTCTGCCTCCTCCTTGGTAGCATGGGCAGTATGTCCTTCCTGCCATAGGAATTCGGCCGTCCGAAGGAAGAGACGGGTACGCATCTCCCAACGCATCACATTACACCATTGATTACAGAGAATAGGGAGGTCTCGGTAAGACGAGATCCAGTTCTTATAGGTGGACCAGATGATGGTCTCCGAGGTCGGACGGATGATGAGTTCTTCCTCCAGTTTAGCCTGCGGATCGACTACCACTCCTTTTCCGTTAGGATCGTTCATCAGGCGATGGTGGGTTACGACCGCACACTCCTTGGCGAAACCTTCTACATGCTCCGCCTCACGGCTGAGGAAGGATTTGGGGATAAGAAGCGGGAAGTAAGCGTTCTTCACACCTTTCTCCTTAAAACGACGATCTAACTCTGCCTGTATCGTCTCCCAAATAGCGTAGCCATAAGGTTTAATTACCATACATCCGCGGACCGCAGACTGCTCGGCCAAGTCAGCCTTGACTACCAACTCATTGTACCATTTTGAATAATCCTCCGAACGAGGAGTCAACTTCTGAAAATTTGCCATTTATTCTGTTTTTTCAATTACTATTTTTCAAATCGGGCGCAAAGGTACAAAAAAATTTGCATATATGCAAAAAAAACAGCACTTTTAGCCCATAAATTGTACTATCGAGCGGAAAACTACCCTTCTCTTAGTGGGTAATCCTTGCGCAAAGCCTCAAAATCTTTGGGATGTGCCTTGAGCGTGCGCGAGATGTCAGCAAGCCAATTTTTATTGTTTTTGCGGGCTGCCGAAGGTCCGATATAAGGGTAAGTGGACAGATCGATTTTCGGGAGAGAGAATTGCTCTGCGATAGCATCCAGACACATTTGCGATGCGTTTCGCTTGCCTTCCACCGAATATCCGGCGATGTGCATGGAAGCGCGAAAAGCACCGTTCAAAACGGCAGGATTGATATCCGGTTCTCCTTCCCATGTATCTATGATATAAGGATACCTGCTACGTACCAAGGCTGCCTCGTCCACTATGCTTCCACGGGCAGCATTGATAATCAGTGCTCCGGGCTTGCAAAGATTTAGAAAAGACTCATCGCAGAGGTGAAAAGTGGGGTATTGATGCGGGTATTTGGTGAGCGGTACATGGAAGGTGATAATATCGCTATTTCTTCCGATTTTATCAAGAGATACGCCAATCCCTTTGGGCGGATCATTGAGAAGAATTTTCATTCCTTTCCGTTCAGCCATTTCTGCCACTTTGCTTCCCACATGGCCGACACCAACGATACCTATAGTAAGCGGTAGAGTAGGAGAAGCTGTTTGCACGAACTCATCAATAGCTTCTTCTATATAATCACAGACGGCTTGCGCGTTGCATCCGGGGCAGGACAACCATCGGATTCCCCTGGATTCGCAGTATGAGGTATCGATGTGGTCAAAACCGATGGTAGCCGTACATACCAATTGTACGTTTGAGCCCTTCAAGAGGTGCTCATCCACTTTGGTCCTTGTGCGTACAATCAGAATATCGGCATCGTGTACAGCGGATGTATCGATTTTCTCCGGTTCCATCGGATAAATCGACACATTTTTCCACTCTTTTCGAATTGCCTCGACGATAAACGGAATGTGCGAGTCACACACTATTTTCGGACCAGTGTACAGCATTTAAGTCTTACTAAACCCTTACTAAACCCTTACTAAAGTCTTACTAAAGTCTTACTTAGTACTTAATGTTGTCAATCAGGCGAACAGGTCCGCAATAGACAGTGACACATCCTATGGCGTGATTGAAGGTGTCTGTCGTGAGAAGAGTAGTCTGATCTACAATCTCGTAATACTCTACTTCCAGACCGGGAACAGCATTGATGGTATCTATCACACGTTGCTGTACCGCCTGGACTGTAGCACCTTCCATTTTCGCCCATTTCAACGACTCGAAAAGCGTTTTTGAGATAGCCAGAGCGGTCTTTTTTTCTTCTGCCGAAAGACGTTCGTTACGGCTGGAAAGCGCCAAACCGGATTCCTCACGGACAATAGGGCAGTCAATAATCTGCAAATTCCCGAACGTACCGGCCATCGAGCTGCGTTCAACCATGTGATGGATGATAGCTAACTGTTGAAAATCTTTCTCTCCGAAATATGCTTTGTCAGGTTGTGTCAGATAAAAGAGTTTGCTAACGACCTGCACTACTCCGTTAAAATGTCCCGGGCGCATTTTTCCTTCCATAACCCGGTCCAAACCTGCGAAATCGAAGTTGAAAGTGGAATTCATTTCTTCCTCGGAATACATCTCCTCCGGAGTAGGAGCAAACACATAATGTGCTCCGATAGAACTGAGGAGTTGGGCATCGCGTTCGATATTCCGCGGATATTTCGCCAGGTCCTCTTTGTTGTTAAACTGTGTAGGGTTTACAAAAACGGAAACGATGCATATATCGTTGTCCTCGACCGCACGTTTCACTAACGAAGCGTGTCCCTGATGCAGGGCTCCCATCGTGGGTACCAGGCCGATGGTTTTTCCCTCTGTTTTACAAGCCTTGACAAGGTCTTGCAGTTCTTTTTTTGTAGAAACTATTTGCATGATTTTTTAGTTAGATTGTTCAAAAAACGTGCAAAGATAGTTAAAATTTGTCGAAAAATAAAATTTTTCGGCATTTTTTTGTTATTTTTCTTTAGTATGTCAATTTTTTTTTGTACCTTTGCATTGCGAAAATGTATTTTGTCTATGAAAGAGCCGAAACGCATCCTATTTATCTCGCAGGAGATTACCCCTTATTTGGCAGAGGAAAATCCGATTCGTCTGCTTAATCGTCAATTGCCGGAGTATTTTCAGGCGCACGGTTATGAGACGCGTACTTTTATGCCCAAATTTGGCGAGATTAACGAACGTCGCAATCAGTTACACGAAGTGATTCGGCTCTCGGGTATGAACTTAATAATCGAGGACTCGGATCATCCGCTGTTGATTAAAGTAGCCTCGATACAAACGGCTCGTATCCAGATTTATTTCATTGACAATGATGATTTATTCCATCGTCGTAAAGGAGTTTCTGACGATAATGGAGTGGAGTACGCGGATAATGATGATCGCGTGATTTTTTACGCGCGCGGTGTGATAGAGACGGTTAAGAAGCTGCGTTGGACGCCGGATGTGATACTATGCTCCGGATGGATGAGTTCGTTAGCTCCTTTATATTTGAAAAAGGCCTTTAACGACGAGCCGTTCTTCGCCCATTCAAAAGTGGTGTTAATGCTGGATGATAACGAATATCAGAAGCCGTTCTCTACTAAATTTGCGGATAAATTACGCATCGATGGAATCACCAATACGGATGTGCGTTCGATAGCCGATTTTCCAGTTGGATACGAGGAATTATTACGTTTGGCAGTAGATTATTCAGACGCTATAGTTTATGCAACTCCGAAAGTGAACCAACGAGTGGCGAACTATGCGGAGACGAAGGGTAAGCCCATCCTTCCGTATGTGCCGTTGGATGATCTGAACGAGGTATGTGCCCGTCAATGGGAATTCTATCAATCTTTGCTACAGCAGGAAAAGGATGAGTAAGCGTTATGCTGTTATAGTGTTTTTGGCCTCGATAGTGTGTTTCTGGACGGGTTGTAAGGACGATGTAGCTACCACGGGTCAATCTGTGCTGGACGAAGGTGACCGAATCTTCGTTCTATCGGATACATTCAATATCGCATCGATGGTAGATAGTTGTGACGCAATCATCTCTCAGGCGGATTCTTTCCTTTTAGGCGAAATAGAAACGGATTACGGTCTATTACGTGCATCCATCTTGACTCAGTTGGCCTGCCCTGAGGGATATGCATATCCGGAAGATTTTGCGGTAGATTCGGTCGATTCCATTTGTCTTTTCATGTATTACTCGAGTTGGGAAGGTGATTCGCACTCGCCAATAGCTGTGAATGCCTATTTGATGGACAAAGAGACATTCCAGTATTCCGGCACGTATCCTACAGACTTGAACATAGAGGATTATTGCTCACGTGACAAGAGCATATTAACCAACCATCGCATAGTGATAGCTTCCGAGAAACGCGATTCCATCATGAGTAGTACGGGAGTATATGTTCCGATGGTACGAATGCGTGTCAATGACGATTTCATGAAGTATTTTGCTTCCATCACGTCATTTAAGGATCAGAAGAGTTTTAACGAAGTTTTCAAGGGTTTGCTGATAGAGACTTCGTTTGGTTCGTCCACCATACTTAATATATCCGACATAGCTTTAGGTGTGTATTACCGTTTTAGCTATGAGAAGGCAGGCCGCGATACAGTAGTACATGATTTTAAGGCGTTTTACGCTAACTCTGAGGTTCGGACAGTAAACCATCTCTATTACGAAGACAAAAAAGAACTTGTAGAAAAGCTGCAAAGTGATTCCGACTCCTATAATTATATTATCGCGCCCGCGGGCGTGTACACGCGTTTGCGCTTCCCGATGAGGGAGATAGCAGATACGATTATCCGCCATATGGTAGATCCGGAGAATGACGAATTCATCAAGCGTCCATACGTCAACAAGGCAGAAGTGCGTGTGAGTGTACAGAATAAGTTTACCGGTTCGTCGAGCGAGAAGACATATAACGATTGGCTGCAACCATCCCAACAGATGTTATTGATTCGAGAAGAGAGCCTTGAGCGATTCTTCCTCAATAGGGAACTTCCGTCGGATACTTGTGCGTTGCTCAGTGCCTTAACGCAAGGAGTGGATTCTGTAGGGGACGCAATCTATTATTACTCTTATGACATGTCCGACTTTCTGACGAATCAATTGCGTCAGGAGAGCAGCGACACGGTTCTAAACATGTTGTTAGTGCCCGTAACCATCGGTACATCTACACTCTCCAATTCCGCGACCGCAGTTACCTCTGTTCGTCAGCAACAGACCATTTCCGCCACAAAGATACTTTCGGCGAAGAATGGCATGAAGCTTGAAATTGTGTATAGCGGGTTTTAAAAAATAACGCGGCTCAATCGAGTCGCGTTTATTCTTTTCATACAGCGTTCTGGAGACGTGTGAAGTCAGCCTTGTCTAATTTCTCTCGGGCAAATTCTTTGGTTACAGTGAACTTTCTTGGCGCACCGGTTTTCTTATGGTTCGGCAATTCGAACATCAGATCCATCATCACCGTCTCCATCAGGCCACGTAGGCCTCGTGCGCCAAGCTTATACTCCAGCGCTTTGTCCACGATATAATCCAACGCTTCGTCTTCGAAGGTAAGCGTTACATTATCCATTGCCAGGAGTTTCTCATACTGCTTCGTCAGTGCGTTCTTTGGTTCTGTCAGAATGTTGCGCAAGGCTTTTTTGTCTAATGGTTGCAGATAAGTCAACACCGGCAATCGTCCGATAATCTCAGGAATTAAGCCAAAGGACTTCAGATCCTGCGGCGCGATGTATTGCAGCATGTTATTCTTATCAATCCGCTCTGCTTCTGCTTGCGCGGAGAATCCAATAACCTGAGTATGTAAGCGTTGTGCGATTTTTTGCTCAATACCATCGAAAGCGCCCCCGCAGATAAAAAGGATATTATGTGTATCCACGTGGATAAGCTCCTGATCCGGATGTTTACGTCCGCCTTGAGGTGGAACGTTGACGATAGAGCCCTCTAACATTTTCAGCAAGCTCTGTTGAACTCCTTCACCACTCACATCGCGGGTGATTGACATGTTTTCTGACTTACGGGCAATCTTATCTATCTCGTCGATAAAAACGATGCCTCGCTGCGCTTTCGTAACATCATAATCGGCATCCTGAAGCAGTCTCACTAAGAGTGATTCCACATCTTCTCCGACGTAGCCTGCTTGGGTTAAAGCTGTGGCATCGCCGATAGCAAAAGGTACTTTCAGCAGTTTTGCTATCGTGCGTGCAAGCAAGGTTTTTCCTGTACCGGTAGAGCCTACCAGGAGGATATTGCTCTTCTCTATCTCTACGTCGTCATTGCCGACTTGTTGCAGAAGACGTTTGTAGTGGTTATACACAGCGACCGAGAGGAAGCGTTTTGCTTCCTCCTGGCCGATGACGTATAAGTCGAGAAAATCCTTGATCTCCTGCGGCGTTGGCAGTGTGTCAACGCTGAGTTCGTCTCCTTTAGCCGACTTTGACTTAGGTCGAGCTGCCAATATCCGATGTCCTGCCTCGATGCAATCGCTGCATATCATGGCATTATCGTACTCACCAGAGAACATCTCCGGCATCGGCCGACCGCAGAAAGAACAAGTCTGTATTTGCTTGCGAGCCATTATTTCTTCAATTCTGCCTTCTTCTCAGCACGGCGAGCTTGCGCCAACTGAATGTCATAAGCGATCGGTGAAGCGATGAACAGAGACGAATAGGTACCGACGATCACACCTACAAGAAGTGCGAATACGAAGCCCTGGATAGTCTCGCCACCGAAGATAAAGATCGCCAACAATACGACGAACGTACTCATTGAGGTCGAGAACGTACGGCTCAAAGTGTTGTTCAACGCATCGTTGATGTTCTGCAAGCGCTCGCGCTTCGGATACAAGCTGTTGTACTCACGAACACGGTCGAAAATGACCACGGTATCGTTGATTGAATAACCGATTACAGTCAGGATCGCTGCGATAAATGCCTGGTCGATCTCCATGGAGAAAGGCATGATCTTCCACAAGATAGCGTACAGACCCAGCACAATTACTGTATCGTGAGCCAGAGCTACCAATGCACCTACCGAGTAAGCGAAATTGCGGAAACGGAGGAGGATATAGAGGAAGATCACAACAAGCGCTGCGAGCACAGCCCAGATAGCGCTGGTAGTGATATCATCAGCGATAGCCGGCCCCACTTTCTGGCTGGACATGATACCTACGTTGGCATTCGACTCCGTAGAGTGGAAGTCCTCGAAGGAGATATTATCGCCCAGGAACGGCTTGCATCCCTCATAGAGCAGACCCTCGATATATTCGTCCGCCTCAGCGTTATCCTCATGGATACGATAGTTGGTAGAGATACGTACCTGGTTAGCATCGTTACCATAAGTGATGACGTTCAGGCCAAAGGTCTCGCCATCCTCCAAGGTAGCCTTGAAGGTGCTCTCCAAACTCTCGCGGACATCCTGTGTGTTAATGTTACGGTCGAAACGAACCACGTAGTTACGTCCGCCGGAGAAGTCGATACCGAGATTCAGTTTACCGAAGATATGCGGCTCCAGACCAAGGATAGCGAAGATAACCAGCGCACCGGACAGGCAGTAAGCCCATTTGCGGGCAGCCACGAAATCGAAATGGATGTTCTGCAGGAAGTTCTTCATGATGGCGGTCGTGAAGCTCAGCTCTTTCGCGTTCTCGCGTTTTGCATAATCCTCCAAGAGCAGACGAGTGATGAACACGGCTGTCAGGAACGATGATACGATACCGATCATGTATGTCACGGCGAAGCCCTTGATAGGACCTGTACCGAAGATAGCGAGGATAGCACCGGTCAGGAACGAAGTAACGTTCGCATCAATAATGGCGGAGATAGCTCCCTTGAAACCATCCTCGATAGCCTTGCGCATGCCTTTGCCAGCTTTCAACTCCTCACGTATACGCTCATAGATCAGCACGTTACCATCGACCGCGGTACCCATAGTCAGGACGATACCGGCGATACCCGGAAGGGTCAGGACTGCGGAGAAGGAGGCGAGAATACCCAGCAGCAGGAATACATTACATAGCAATGCAAAGTCAGCGATGAGACCCGGGATCCAGCCATAATAGAAGATCATGTAGATCAGGATGAGGCAGAAGCCCAGAGCGAAGGACCAGAGACCAGATTGGATAGCCTCGCGACCGAGGGACGGACCAACCACGCTCTCCTCGATGATGCGGGCAGGAGCAGGCATCTTACCGGATTTCAGAGTGTTAGCCAAGTCTTTTGCCTCTTCTACAGTGAAGTTACCGGTGATCTGGCTGTTGCCGCCTGCAATCTCGTTTTGCACGGTCGGGAAGCTATATACATAGCCGTCCAACACGATTGCCACGGATTTGCCGATGTTATCTTTGGTCAGACGCTGCCAGATCTTGGCACCTTCAGCGTTCATTGACATGGAAACGTTAGCGTAAGCACTTAATTGCGAGAAGTCTGCACGTGCGTCGGTGATCACGTCTCCCTCAAGAGAAGCACGACCATCACGTTGTGCCTTCAGCGCTACGAGTTGGTAGTAACTACCTGCCTCGTCAATAGCTTTTACTGTCCAGTAAAAACGAGCGTCACGCGGCAGAACAGCTTTCGCAATCTGCGAGTTCAGCATCGCGTTTACCTTGGCGGTATCCACATAATGAACGGTACCAATCACCGGACCACGATAAGCCTGACCGGCTTGGTTGATGGACGGATTGAGGATAGCGAACAACGGGTTGTTCTTCTTGTACTCTGCCAACTGAGCCTCTTGATCTGCCTCAACGGCAGCGCTGTCTGCGCCTAAGTTATCAACCAAATCAGCGAGCTCACCTTCCTCTGCTTTCGGAGCCTCAGCAACCTCTGCTGCTTTTGCCTCTTCGCCAGCCTCAGCTACGTTCGTTGCGGCGAACTCGCGGTTGATCTGTGCCAGCATCGGCAGAAGTTCGGATGCCTCATAGGTCTCCCAGAACTCCAAGTTAGCCGAACCCTGAAGCAGTTTACGAACTCGCTCCGGCTCTTTGATACCCGGCAGCTCAATCAGGATACGACCCGGCTGAGCCAGTTTCTGGATATTCGGCTGAACAACACCGAAACGGTCGATACGCGTACGGAGCACGTTGAACGAGTTTTGGATAGCACCGTCAACCTCCTCGCGGATCACTTTCTCTACCTCTGCATTGGTAGAGTTCAGCGTCACTTTGTCCTTCAACTCAAAAGTGGAGAAGATAGAAGCTAACTGACCATCAGGATCTACCTCACGGTACGACTCGATAAACAGCGTTACGAAATCTGCACCGCTCGTCTTCTGTTTCTGTTTTGCACGTGCCAGAGCCTCTTTATAATTAGGAGTCTCGTTATGACCGCTCAACGCATCGAGAATGTCCGGTACAGACACTTCCATCGTTACGTTCATACCACCCTTCAAGTCCAGACCGAGATTGATCTCTTTCTCGCGGCACTCTTTCAGGGTGTAACCAAACCATACTTTCTTCGCTGCTATCGAGTCCAGATAAAGGTACTCTTTCGCATCGTCACCACCTGCGTACTCTTTTGCTTTCTTATCATAGTGGCTCGTCACCAGAGAGAACGACAGGTAGAAGGCGCATACCAACGCAAGGCACACCGCCAAAATTCTAACAAGTCCTTTGTTTTGCATAGTTGTAATTTATCTTTGTATCGTTTACTTAAAGTTGCGGACCTGCTGCTACGAGAGCCTTGCCTGCTTCGTTCGACGTATATTTGTCGAAATTCTTGATAAAGCGGGCTGCGAGGTCTTTTGCTTTCTCTTCCCACTGAGCTGCGTCTTTATATGTGTCGCGCGGATCGAGGATAGCAGGATCTACACCCGGAAGTGCGGTCGGTACCTCGAAGTTGAAATACGGGATCTTCTTCGTCGGAGCGTTCAGGATGTCGCCACCGAGGATAGCGTCGATGATACCACGGGTATCGCGGATCGAGATACGTTTGCCTGTTCCGTTCCAACCGGTGTTAACGAGATATGCTTTCGCACCGCTCTTCTCCATTTTCTTTACAAGCTCCTCTGCATATTTGGTCGGATGCAACTCAAGGAAGGCCTGTCCGAAGCAAGCGGAGAAGGTCGGAGTCGGCTCGGTGATACCACGCTCGGTACCTGCCAACTTAGCGGTGAAGCCGCTCAGGAAGTAGTATTTCGTCTGCTCCGGAGTCAGGATCGATACAGGAGGCAGTACGCCGAATGCGTCAGCGCTCAAGAAGATCACATTCTTTGCTGCCGGACCTGCACTGATCGGGCGAACGATCTTCTCAATGTGGTTGATAGGATAGCTTACGCGGGTGTTCTCGGTAACACTCTTGTCGGCGAAATCAATCTTGCCGTTTGCGTCAACCGTAACGTTCTCCAGAAGAGCGTTACGCTTGATAGCGTTGTAGATGTCCGGCTCGCTCTCTTTGTCGAGGTTGATTACCTTTGCATAGCAACCGCCTTCGAGGTTGAATACGCCTTCATCGTCCCATCCGTGCTCGTCGTCACCGATCAGCAGACGTTTCGGGTCGGTACTCAAAGTGGTCTTACCGGTACCGGAGAGACCGAAGAAGATTGCGGTGTTCTTGCCCTCCATGTCGGTGTTAGCCGAGCAGTGCATCGAAGCGATGCCGCGGAGCGGCAGGTAGTAGTTCTGCATGGAGAACATACCTTTCTTCATCTCGCCGCCGTACCAGGTGTTGATGATCACTTGCTCACGGCTCGTGGTGTTGAATGCTACACAGGTCTCGCTGTTCAGGCCCAGCTCTTTGTAGTTTTCTACTTTCGCTTTCGATGCGTTGTAGATCACGAAGTTCGGCTCGAAGTTCTCCAGCTCCTCAGCGGTCGGCTGGATGAACATATTCTTTACGAAGTGTGCCTGCCATGCTACCTCTACGATGAAACGAACTGCCAGACGGGTCTCTTTGTTTGCTCCGCAGAAAGCGTCAACGACATACAGGTTCTTGTTGCTCAGCTCTTTGATTGCCAGCTCTTTCACTTTGGCCCATACTTCCTCGCTCATCGGGTGGTTGTCGTTCTTGTAACCCTCGGTGGTCCACCATACGTTGTTGTGGCTCTGTGCATCATCAACGATGTATTTGTCTTTTGGCGAACGACCGGTGTAGATACCGGTCATTACGTTTACTGCGCCCAGCTCGGTCTCCTGACCTTTGTCATAACCGGTCAACTCTGGTTTGGTCTCCTCTGCAAAGAGGTACTCGTAGGAAGGGTTGTGTGCAATTACCGTTGCACCCTTGATACCATACTTAGTTAAATCTAACTCTTTCATTTGTTTAATTTGTTTATTGTTTTTGTTTTGATTTATTTCTTTTCTTGAGGGTTTCTTCTCCCCTCCCAGTGTGCGCACACGAACTTTAAATAACCTGCATATATGCGTGTCATGCGGACGCGCGCTACTTAAGGGGCTACAAAATTACTACAATTTTTCCAAATAACCAAATATTCCGCGATTTTTTTGATTTAATTCGTCGATTTTCTGCATTTTCTTTGTTTTTTTGTCTTTTTTTTAGTAATTTTGCACCCAAATTGCGCAATTTTTATGCGGTACGATAAAGAAGACTTACAAGCAGCTCTGCGCGTCTTGCGACAAGGAGGAATCATCGTATACCCCACAGATACTGTGTGGGGCATTGGGTGTGACGCTACGAATCCCGAAGCGGTTGCACGCATCTATGCGCTCAAAAAACGTGAGGATTCCAAATCCATGCTCGTCCTTCTTGACTCTGCTGCCAAACTCAACTACTATGTGGACGTCCCAGAATCCGCAGAATTGCTTCTGGAATCCGTTTGTGAAGAAGGCTTTCCCTCCGGTAAGGATGATTCCGCCTCTCAGAGCGACTACTCTCCTGCGAAGCCATTGACGATTATCTATCCCAACGCCCGCCATTTGGCGCCAAACTTGATAGCCGAAGATGGATCTGTCGGAATACGCATCACCAAAGAGCCCTTCAGCAACGCGCTCTGCGCGCAACTCAAACGACCGATCGTCTCCACATCCGCTAATATCTCTGGTGAACCAACTGCGAGGTATTTTAAGGAGATAGTAAGACCTATCCTAGACTTTACAGACTATGTTTGTCTATTTAGACGGGACGACGAGACGCCTCACGAACCCAGTACCATCATCAAAATCAATGCTGATAACAGCTTTAAAATCATCCGCCCGTAATGAATCTCCGTCGCAAACAACAACTGACTTATCTCTTGGCAGACCTCATCAGTAGTGAACTGGTGTGGATTTGCTTTTTAGGTTTCCGGTGGATCGTTTACGAAGGACGAATGGAGGGCCTGAGCGATGTGCTGATACCTGCGTTCAGTTTCTGGAAACCGCTGGTGATCTATCCGTTCGTCTGTCTGGGGTGTTACTATCTCTCCGGCTACTACGTGCATCCCTTCCAAAAACCTTTCTGGCGGGAGTTTTTACGGACTTTCATTTCTACAGCGATCATCTCTTTGCTATTTTTCTTTGTCATCATTATTGATGATCAAGTGGATACTTATAACCGCTACCTCGTTTCGCTCGCTGTTCTTTTCGGACTGCAGTTCTCATTCGCCTATATCCCGCGTCTAACCATCACTCTTCTCTCGAGAAACCGCGGTATAGCACGGGTTCGGACGATTCACTCCGCGCAAGAAGCAGAATCGCTTATCCCCGGTGAGCAGGACGAGATTATTATTGATTTGCCGGGTGGTTATTCCGACCGTCAGCTATACGAACTCATCGCACGTCTGTATCCGCTCTCTTGTGAAATCAGTATGATTCCGCGTGTGTACGACATGCTCACCGGAGCTGCGCGGATCGGGCGTATTGACCATCCCTCTCTTATCCGCATCACAGAACAATCCATGACGGACTCAGAGCTGTGTATCAAACGAGCGTTTGACTTTGTTGTTTCTGCGCTCGGACTCATCGTCCTCTCGCCGCTTTTTGTATTAATTGCGATACAAGTCAAGTATTCTTCCCGCGGTCCCGTTTTCTATCGCCAGGAGCGCATCGGATTGTACGGAAAATCCTTCTATATCTATAAGTTCCGCACGATGATAGATCATGCAGAGCAAGAAGGAAAGCCGCAACTCACAGCCGATGACGACCCGCGTATCACGGGTGTCGGGAAATGGCTTCGCAAATATCGCTTGGATGAGCTGCCGCAGTTATGGAACATCCTCCGCGGAGAAATGTCCATCGTTGGCCCGCGTCCGGAAAGGCCGTATTTTATAGAGCAGATTATGAAGGAAGCTCCGTATTATTGCCTGCTTTATAAAGTTCGTCCGGGTCTGACCAGCTGGGGACCTATTCGCGTCGGCTATACCGATACAATGGAGAAAATGATTGAGCGGCTCAATTGTGATGTGGTATATGTTGAAAATATGTCGCTCCTTTTAGATGTGAAAATACTCTTTTTTACCGTCGGGGTTATTCTCCGCGGAAAAGGCAAATAATGATATTATGACTTACGATGAATCAATAGCACGGGCCGAAGCCATTATTGCACAATTAGAAAATGCGGAAGCTCTCAGCATGGAGGAATACAAACGTCTCTCTACGGAGGCAACTAAGTTGTTACGGTCTTGTAAAGAGGAAATAGAATCCCTCGCCAAAGACTTAACAAGCGAATAAATTGCTATTTATCATCGATAATTGGCGAAAAAATAGTTTTTTACTTGTACATTTCAAAATTTTGTTGTACCTTTGCAGCCGATTTTGAATATTAAGAACTCAAAAATTAGAAGTTTATGCTTAGAAATATCCTTGCCATTACCGGAAAGCCGGGATTGTATAAATTGGTTAGCCGCGGTAATAACATGCTCATCGTGGAGAGTCTCGTGGACGGCAAACGTATGCCGACATATGCGCGTGACAAGATTGTAGCACTCAGCGACATATCTATGTTTACCGATGCGGACGACGTACGCCTCAGCGAAGTGCTGACATCGGCAGGGAAGAAAGAAGGGCTCAAGCCTGTTGCTTTGGACCCCAAGAAAGCTTCCAACAACGAGCTCAACGCATGGTTCGATGTGGTACTCCCTAACTGGGATCGCGACCGCGTTTATCCGTCCGACATACGCAAACTCATACAATGGTACAACATCCTCGTTAATGCAGGTTTCAACGATTTCACCGATAAGGAGGAAGAGGAAACAGCTGCCGAGGAAACGAAATAAGTGCTCTTACGAGCCATAATCGATAGCATAGAATCTGTAGCGCCACGGAGTGCCCAAGAGCAATGGGATAACTCGGGAATGCAGATAGGTGACACAGGACGTGAGATTAACTCCGTTCTCTTGACCACAGACGTTACAACGGCAGTGGTCAATGAGGCTATTGAGAGAGGCTGTCAACTCATCATCAGTCACCATCCTTTGCTCTTCCACGGCTTGAAGCAGATATGTGGAGAGACTGCTCAGCAACGCATCGTGGAGATCGCTATCCGTCATCAGATAGCAATCTATTCTGCCCACACTTCACTGGATTCCGTAATAGGAGGAATAAACACTCGTTTGGCTGACAAACTCGGTGTGGAAAACTATCGCATCTTAGTGCCTTCGGCGGCGAATCAGGAGACCGGATTAGGAGTGATAGGAACGCTTTCGAAACCTATGAATTATGCCGAATTCATCGGATATGTGCGTGATAGATTACAATGTACGTACATCCGTTATACGAGACCCGCAAGCGAATTAATTCGGACGGTGGCTTTATGTGGCGGCAGTGGAGCGGAATTTATCCCTGAGGCGATAGTGCAAGGAGCGGATGTCTATATCACGGCAGATTGCAAGTATCATGAGTTTCAGGATGCAGACGGACGAATAGGACTGATTGATATAGATCATTGGTACTCCGAGCGACACGCGCGAGAGATATTTGGAGATATCCTCGATTCCATCGGGGTAAAATATGTTATCAGTAGCGCAGATAAATCTCCAATACAAGTAGAAATAATATAATTTAAAAATGATAATTTTATGGCACGTACCAAAGAATTAACGGTAGAGGAAAAACTGAAGTACCTCTATGAATTGCAGCAAGTAGATTCAAAAATCGATAACTTGCGCACATTGGCGGGTGAGTTACCGCAGGAAGTGAAAGATATGGCAGATGAGGTAGAAGGTCTTAAGACCCGTCTGTCCAATATCGAGAACGAGATAAAGGACTGCGAGACCCAGATCAGCGATCATCGCGTTCGCACCGAGAATGCCAACGCTTCGATATCGCGTTACAAAGAGCAACAAAACTCCGTTCGCAATAACCGTGAGTTTGATAACCTCAACAAGGAAATTGAGTATCAGGAATTGGAGATTGAAGCTTCGCAACGTAAGATCAAACATTTTTCTGCTGAGTTGGAGTCCAAATTGCAGGAGAAAGCTAAGACCACCAAGGATATCGAGGAACGCACAGTGGATTTGAATCAGAAACGTTCGGAGCTCGACCAGATTTTGGCAGAAACTAAAGCTGAGACCGAGGCTCTCGTTCTTCGTGCCGGCGAGATTGAGAAGAAGATAGACGAGCGCCTTTTGACCGGTTTCAAGCGTATTCGTAAGAGCGCACGCAATGGTTTGGCTGTTGTAAAGATTGAGCGTGACTCTTGTGGCGGTTGCCACGCGAAGATTCCTGCTCAGTTGCAGTTAGACATTCGTACTCGCAAGAAAATTATTGTTTGTGAGTTCTGCGGTAGAATATTAGTAGACCCAGAGATGTAATAAGGAGAGATAAAACTCCAAAATACCACGTATCGCCGGCACCTAAAGTGTCGGCGATATTTTTTGTATCTTCGTTGCCAGCCGATAGATAATACGTCACTACCGCTAAGCCGTTATTTACAAAATGCATGGTAATTGGTATCCAAAGACTTCCGCTCCAGACAAATACATATCCGAACATCGCCCCCAACAACATCCTCGGTACGAATCCGTAGAACTGCATGTGTATCGCAGAGAAAACAAAAGCCGTAATCCAGACTGCCAGATGCACCTTTGTACTTTGTACCTTGCCACTTTGATCCTTGTATATGATTTGTTGCAAAGTGCCACGAAAAGCGGATTCCTCTGACAAAGCAGGTAAAAGTGCCATAAGACCTATATTGACTAATAATCCGCCGATATTGTCTGCTTGTAAGAATCGCTCGGTCAAAGCCGCAGCAGCCTCTTCTTGAGACTTTAGTATTTGCTCGATGAGTTCGAGACTTTTCGGAAGTTCTACACGACTGTTCAAGTCTGCTAAGAGATTGATACCCGGTACAGCGCAAACCATGATAACGATTGCTAATAGCATCTCCTTCCACTGTACAGGGACATCCATCCGTAACCACCGGAAAGGCTTATGCTCTTCGTCCCAAAGCCATGCACATAGTATCGATGGCAGTAGGAAAGTAGCGATGGTCTGGAGGAACTGCAGCCATTTGAGCGAATCAGTTGTCTGCGTTCCTCCCCAGATCATCATCCATGCTACCATAGCAAAGACTGTGAGAATCGACATGATTCCCAGCCAGATCAGTATTCGTATCAATCCTTGTTTCATTTACTTGTTTAGTCTCTTTCCGGTAATTTGGCTGCAAAGGTACACTTTTTTTTGCATATATGCAAGCGTTCCGGGCTTTTATTTTTACTTTCTGCTTTAGAGTAAAAAATCTCCGATTTTCCTTGCATATCTCAAAAAAAAGCAGTACCTTTGCAGCCGCAAAGGGTTTTTGTGAAGAAAAATGAAGTTAACGGTGAAATCATCCCCGCACTCGTGGTGACTAAATAAGGGGGCTTTTGCATTATGGGTTTATTATTATTGTTTTTATTTGGCGCCATGGCCGTCAGTTTCCTCTGCTCCGTACTGGAGTCGGTACTGATGTCCACTTCGCTGAGTTATATTAACCTCCGCGAGGAGGAAGGCTACGCGCCCGCAAAACTGATGAGCGCGTACAAGGAAGATACAGGTCGCCCTTTAGCGGCGATCCTCTCGCTGAATACTATCGCCAACACCATCGGAGCGGCTGGCGTAGGTATGCAGGCAACCGCGGTCTTCGGCAGCAAGTGGTTCGGTTTGGTATCCGCCATCACCACCATCCTCATCCTCTTTTTCGGCGAGATCATCCCGAAAGTCATCGGCACGACCTATTGGCGCGAGCTGATGGGCTTGACCGCACGTGTCATCCGTGTCTTGATCTTCGTGCTTTACCCCTTGGTGTGGCTCGTCGAACTCATCTCCCGCATGGTCCCGGACAACGAAGATGATCCCTCGGTAAGCCGCGAAGAGGTTTTGGCGATGGTGAATGTCGGCGAAGAAGAAGGTGTTGTGGACGAGGACGAGAATAAAATCTTCTCGAACCTCATGCGGCTCGACTCCATCCATGCCTATGACGTCATGACGCCGCGTGTGGTGGCGAAGATTGCGCCGGAGAACATGACCCTCCGCGCGTACTACGACAACGACGAATACGACCATTTCTCCCGTATCCCGCTCTACAAACCCGAAGCGCCGGAGTATATCACCGGCTACATCCTGCGAAACGATGCCTTGGAGGACCTCACGGAGGATCACTTCCGTAAGACCTTAGGCAGCATCAAACGACCATTGCCGGCTTTCGATCAAGACCTCACGCTCGGTACGATCTTTGATTCTATGCTCAAGCAAAAGAGCCAGATTGCGCAAGTCATTGATGAATACGGCATGTTCGTCGGCATCCTGACACTGGAGGACATCATCGAGACCATCTTCGGTCTGGAGATCATCGACGAAAACGACACGGTCATCGACATGCAGCAGTATGCACGCGAGCGATGGGAACAACGACAAAAGAAGTATAAGAAATTAGCAGTCAATCCCGACGGTGAAACGACGGAGGTCAGACCTGCGACGTCAACCGACGGTCAAAGCCAAGGTAAGGGCAAGGTAAATGAGGAACAAGAGCAACATACGGATCGAGAATAAGCGCGCGAGGTTTGAGTATATCATCCTCGACCGCTATACCGCCGGCATTCAGCTCTTCGGAACGGAGATCAAGTCCATCCGTGAGGGCAAAGCTTCGCTGGTGGACTCTTACTGCGCCGTGGAGCACGGAGAGATGTACATCAAACAGATGCACATCGCCGAGTACCGTTTCGGTTCGTACGCCAATCATGAAGCCAAGCGCGACCGCAAACTGCTCTTGCAACGCAAAGAGATCCGCAAACTCGAGAAAGCGACCAAGGATACCGGCAAGACCATCATCCCGCTGGTGCTCTTTATCAACGACAAAGGCCTGGCAAAAGTGGAGATTGCGCTCTGCCAGGGTAAGCACACTTACGACAAGCGGCAATCGCTCCGAGAAGCGGATGACAAACGCGAAATGGACAAACTAAAAAAAAGAATATATGAGTAAAGCATTATTGATGATTTTGGATGGCTGGGGTATCGGTCATAAAGATACCGCCGATGCTATCTATTGTACCTCGACGCCCCACTGGGACGCGTTATTGGCGAAATACCCGAACTCGCAACTGCAAGCCAGCGGTGAGAATGTCGGTCTGCCCGACGGACAGATGGGTAACTCCGAAGTAGGGCACCTCAATATCGGTGCCGGACGTGTCGTCTATCAGGATCTGGTGAAGATCAACCGCGCTTGCAAAGACGGCTCTATCCTCGACAATCCCGAGATCAAAGCGGTCTTCTCCTACGCCCAATCCAGCGGAAAGAAGATCCACTTCATGGGTCTGACATCCAACGGCGGCGTACACTCGAGCTTGGAGCACCTCTTCTACCTCTGCGACATCGCAGCCAAATACGGTCTGCAGGGTAAGACCTTCATCCACTGTTTCATGGACGGCCGTGACACCGACCCGCGTTCGGGTATCGGATTCATCGACCAGCTGGAGGCACACTGCGCGAAATCTGCCGGAGAGATTGCCTCGATCATCGGCCGTTTCTACGCCATGGACCGCGACAAACGCTGGGAGCGCGTGAAGGTAGGTTACGACCTGCTGGTGAACGGTCAAGGCGAGGCTTTCGAGTCCATGCACGAGGCGATGAAGGCAAGCTACGCTGCTGACGTTACCGATGAGTTCATCAAACCGATCGTACACGTCCGCAACGGCAAACCCTTAGCGACCATCGAGGAAGGCGACGCCGTAATCTTCTTCAACTACCGCAACGATCGCGCCAAAGAGATCACCATCGCCCTCACCCAGCAAGACATGCCCGAGCAAGGCATGAAGACCATCCCTCACTTGCATTACTGCTGCATGACCCCCTACGACAGCTCCTTCCAAGGACTGCATGTCCTCTTCCCCAAAGAGAATGTAACCAACACCTTAGGCGAAGTGGTCAGCAAGTTAGGGCTCAAACAACTCCGTATCGCCGAGACAGAGAAGTTCGCACACGTCACCTTCTTCTTCAACGGCGGTCGTGAGGCGGAGTTTGAGAACGAAGATCGTATCCTCATCCCCTCGCCCAAAGTAGCTACCTATGACCTGCAGCCGATGATGTCTGCGCCGGAAGTGACCATCGCGCTCCGCGACGCACTTAATAGTCAGAAATACGATTGCATCATCCTCAACTACGCTAACGGAGACATGGTAGGCCATACGGGCGTGTATAACTCGATCCAGCAGGCTATCACCGCTATCGATATCTGTGTCAACGAGACCGTCGAAGCCGCTTTGCGCAACGACTACGAGATTATCATCATTGCCGATCACGGCAACTGCGACAACGCCATCAACGCGGATGGCACGCCGAACACGGCGCACTCCCTCAATCCCGTTCCGTTTGTATATATAAGTAAGGATCACACGGGCGCGCGCGTAGAGAATGGTATCCTCGCGGATGTAGCTCCTTCTATCTGTCACATCTTAGGCATCGACCAACCCAAAGAGATGACCGGAAAAAATCTCATCAAAGATTAAGTATTTGACGTTTGTCATCGGATATCTAATAAAAAAGAAAGCGGCCCGAAAGGGGTCGCTTCTTTTTTGAGACAACAAGAGAGATTACTCAGCAACCTCTACAGCAGCCTCTGCCTCAACTACCTCTACGGTGTCCTGATGGCAGCAGGTGTCCTGGCAGCACTTTTTGTCGCAGCACTTGTTGCCGCAGCTCATAGCAGCGAATGCTACAGCTACGATAAGAAGCATTTTCTTCATAATTGTAAAAGTTTTTTTTTAGTTAATAAAGCTTTATCTTACTATATTCTTCGTATTTCTGCGAAAAACGCTGCAAAATTACAAACTTTTTTGCATATATCCAAAAAAAATTGTAATTTTGCACAATAAATTTTGCATTTTATGAGAAAAAGCGGTTTTTTTGACAAATCAGATGCTAAATTCCTTGGAATCAACCTCGTTTTAGCCGTTTTGGTAGCTGTCGGAATACTGATCGGTTTGATAGCATGGTTGCGTACTTATACGCAGCATGGAGTAGAGGTGGAGGTGAATGACGTGCGAGGGATGGTTCTGGCGGAAGCGGAACCTTTATTGTCCGCGGAAGGACTGGTATTGGTGGTAATAGACTCCACTTATTCGGACCAAGTACCTTTCGGTACAATCGTAGAGCAGGACCCGAAGCCTTTTTCTCACGCCAAACACGGCAGAGCCGTCTATGTGACCATCAACGCTACTACCAAACGACAGGTAACGATGCCTAACCTGCAGGACATGAGCTACCGCCAGGCAGAAACGACGCTCCGCGGAATGGGGTTGGCTGTCGATACAATCTACGACTACGAACCTTCTGCTTTCCGAGACCTCGTCTTGGACGTGAAGAGAAACGGCGAGAGCATCCAGCCCGGAGACAAACTGCCTGTAGGTACGCAGGTGCGCCTGGTTGTAGGTTACGGCCGCGGAACGGAAGAGGTAGAGGTGCCCTCCGTCATAGGGCTGACGCTACAGGAGGCGCGGGCATTATTGCTCAGCCATCGACTCACCGTGGGAGCCATCAGTTTTGACGAACCGGAAGAGGAAGGAGTGAACCAATACGTTTATCGCCAGATTCCTGCAGAAGGATCGAAACTGATAGAAGGAGAGACTGTTGCGCTCAAACTCTCCAAGCAAATCGAGAAAGCAGCTACTACCGCTAGCGAGAACGATAACGAAGAATGGTTCTAAGGCCCAATGAGTGAAGAGTTGGAAATAGAGAACGAAGAACTCTGGGAGAGATGGCGATGCGAGGTGGATAAAGGGCAAGGCAAAGAACGCGTTGACAAATACCTCGCCGAACACATGACCAACACCAGCCGAAACCGCATCCAGACGGCTGCGGATGCAGGAAACGTGTGGGTAAACGGTCTGCCTGTCGCTTCTAATTATCGTGTCAAACCCGGAGATATCATCCAAGTCTTATTGGACCACGAACCACACGACTTCACCATCACTCCGGAGAATATCCCCCTGACGATCGTCTATGAGGACGAAGATCTGCTGGTCATCAATAAGCCGGCCGGGCTGGTAGTCCATCCCGGGCATGGTAACTACGAGCACACGCTCCTGCATGCCCTCGCCTGGCATTTTAGCCATCAGCCGTCAGCTGTCAGCCATCCGATAGATATCAATGATCCTTCTATCGGTCTTGTTCATCGCATTGACAAAGACACCTCCGGACTCCTGCTGATTGCCAAGACGCCGGAAGCAAAAGCCAATCTCGCCAAACAGTTCTTCGATCACACTACCGAGCGCACCTATAACGCCCTCGTTTGGGGGACCTTCAAAGAGCAAAGCGGCACGATCGAAGGTGCTTTAGCCCGCGACAACCGCGACCGCACAATCTACCGTGTATGGGATCCGGAGGAATGTCCGCAAGCCAAAGAAGCCATTACTCATTGGCGGGTTCTCGAGCAATTTCCGTACGTCACACTCGTCGAATGTCGCTTGGAGACCGGACGAACCCACCAGATTCGCGTGCACATGAAGCATATCGGTCACCCGCTTTTTGCGGATGAGAAGTACGGGGGCTGCGAAATCCTGAAAGGCCTTCGTACGCAGAAATACAGGCAGTATATTGAGAATTGTTTTGCGCTTTGTCCCAGGCAGGTACTGCACGCCAAGACGCTTGGGTTTACACATCCGCGCACGGGAGAAAGAATGTTCTTCGATAGCTCCTGGCCCGAAGACATGACCGCCCTCATTGAGAAATGGCGGCATTATGAACCCAATACCTTGAATTAATTGAAAATCACTCGTCGCTGAAATGCACGAGTACATGTCGATACGAATTGAAGATCTTGGACTTGGATACGAATCCTAAGTACCGACGGTCCTGATCTACTACCGGTAAGTTCCAGGCACCGGTGTCTTCAAAAATCTCCATCACTTTATCCATCGTCAGATCAAACCGCAGGATAGCGGGTGGAGAAGTCATGAGCTGACCAACCGTAAAACGCTTGTACAGCCGCGGTTGAAACATAATATTCCGCACTTCGTCCAGCAGCAAGATGCCCTTCAGATGGCCATCATGGTCAATTACAGGGAAGATATTACGCTTGCTCTCGCTGATTACTTTGACTAATTCTCCTAAGGTCATCTCGGGGAAGATTGTGATGAAATCGGTCTCCAGGACGCTATCCATCTTTAGGAGCGTGAGCACGTTACGGTCTTTGTTGTGGGTCAACAGCTCGCCTTTCTGCGCCAGACGCATCGCGTACAACGAGTGGGGCTCGAACAACATAATCGTCAGATAGGAGATGACCGAGACGATCATCAGCGGCATGAATAAGTGATATCCGCCGGTTAGTTCCGCAATGAGGAAGATACCTGTCAGCGGAGCATGCATCACGCCTGACATCAGTCCAGCCATACCTACCAACGCAAAATTCGTCTCCGGTACGATAAGTCCCGCCAGATTCATGATCCGTGCGGTAACAAATCCCACGATAGCACCCATAAAAAGCGAGGGAGCGAAGATACCTCCGACACCTCCCGCTCCGTTCGTCGCAACGCTGGCAACAATCTTCAGGAAGATGATGGCAATGAAGTAACCTAACAGAATCAACTGCGTATTGGTCGTGGATAGTTGGGCGTAGAAATCCGTCGGTATGAGATATTTATGCAGCGGACTGTTATCTAGCGCCGAGAGGCTGTCGCCATTGATGAGCTGCTTGATGACGTCGTAACCCTCGCCGTATAGCGGCGGGAAGAGGAAGATCAGGACGCTCAGCGTCAGTCCTCCGATAAGGATCTTCAGCCCGAACGAACGAACGTTGTGTTTCGCCCATTGCTCCAAGCCGTTCATACCCCGGGTGAAGTAAAGGCTGACCAAACCGCAGATAGCGCCTAAAACCAGATACCATGGGATACGCTCCACCAGGAACGGTTCGGCTACATCCAGCGGGAACATCGGTTCGGTACCCGTCAGGATATAGGAGATAGCGGTGGCAGTGACGGAAGAGATGAGAAGCGGCGCTACGGATGTCATCGTCAGATCCATCATCAGTACCTCCAGCGTGAATACCAAACCGGCTATAGGGGCTTTGAAGATTCCGCCGATAGCTCCTGCTGCTCCGCATCCGATCATGAGCATCATCGTCTTCTGGTCCAAACGGAAGGCTTTCGCCAAGTTGGAACCGATGGCTGCGCCCGTGAGCACAATTGGCGCCTCGGCTCCGACCGATCCGCCGAAACCAATCGTCAGACCCGAACCGATGATAGAAGACCACATGTTATGTGCCTTGATGATCGATTTGCGCTGAGAGATGGCGTACAGGATTTTCGTGATACCATGGGAGATGTCGTCACGAACGACATATTTGACAAACAAGGCCGCGAGCGTAATACCGATAACCGGCGTGATGAGGTACCACCAAGTGCGCTCATCCGCAATCAGCTGCTCCTCTACGAGCCTTTGTATCAAATGGATAAACGATTTCAGCAAAGCCGCTGCGGCTGCTGAGAACGCTCCTACGAAGAACGAGAGAAGCAATACCAGATGCTTCTCGCTCAGATGGCGTTCACGCCACTCGATCATTCTATCGTACCACGTGTTTATCATTCGTCCCAGCCTATGCCTTTATACTTGTCGAGGTCCCATTCCTCTTCTACCTCGTTGAGATAGATAGTGTGCTCCTCGTCGTCTTCTTGTGCCTCCGGCTCCTCTTTCTCAATCAGGGTCACGTCTATCGGCGCATGGCTGATCTCAATCACCTGGTTCTGCTCCTTGTTGAGTTCAGTCCACAGCTGGTCCTTGAGTTCGTCAATACCCTCATTCGTGAGCGAGGAGATGGGTATCACGGGTATATCCAGTTCTTTTCGCAGCGCGTCGAAATCAATCTCCGGCAGTTCGTTGCCATCTTCATCCACACGCGGCACATCCATCTTGCTGATAGCTAAGATCCTCGCTTTGCTCAGTAGTTCAGGGTTGTACTGCTCTAATTCGCGAAGAAGAATCCGGTACTCGCCTTGTATGTCTTCGCTGGTAGCGGGAACCATAAATAGCAGCACTGCGTTTCGCTCAATATGTCTCAGGAACCGGAGTCCCAGTCCCTTTCCCTCGCTGGCACCCTCGATGATTCCGGGGATATCCGCCATGCAGAAAGACCGGCCGTCGCGGTAAGAAACAATACCTAACTGCGGTGTGAGGGTAGTGAAAGGATAGTCGGCAATCTCCGGTTTGGCTGCCGAGACAACGCTCAATAGCGTGGATTTGCCGGCATTGGGGAAGCCTACGAGACCTACGTCAGCCAGTACCTTGAGTTGCATGATGACGGTGCGCTCTTGTGCCGGTTCGCCGGGCTGCGCGTAACGAGGCGCCTGGTTCGTAGCGGTGCGGAAATGCCAGTTTCCCAGACCTCCGCGACCGCCTTTGAGTAACACCACGCGCTCGTCATGTGCCTTCACTTCGCATATATATTCGCCGGTCTCGCCGTCATAGACCACCGTACCGCAAGGTACCTCGATGATCTTATCTTCTCCGTCCTTGCCGAACGAACGGCTCTGACCGCCCTTACCGCCGTCAGTAGCCATGATATGCTTCTGGTACTTCAGGTGCAGTAAGGTCCACAGGTTGCGGTTGCCGCGTAAGATCACCGACCCACCTTTACCTCCGTCGCCGCCGTCTGGACCGCCTTTCGGCAGATACTTGGCGCGATGTAGGTGCATGCAACCTGCGCCACCCTTTCCCGAGCGGCAGTAGATCTTGACGTAGTCGATAAAATTAGCGGCCATAAGAAATATTATTTTGCGAGGTCAATAATTCGCTCGATCTGCAGGAACACGTCCTCTACCGAGTGATTGCCGTTCACGGTAAAATAATTACCGTGATGCAGGTAATAATGTGCGATAGGCTCCGTCTGGTTGTGGTAAACGGCGATGCGATGACGGATCGTATTGAGGTTGTCGTCCGCACGACCGCTCACTTTACCCCTCTCAATGAGGCGTTGGATCAGTAACTGCTCGTCTACCAGGAGATCAATCATGATAGCGTCCATGTTGTATTTCTTGAGCAAGCCGGTCAGCGATTCTGCCTGGGAAACTGTACGGGGGTAACCATCAAAGATCGTACCTTTGCAATCCGCCGGAAGCGAAGCAATATAGTTCTCGATCACTCCGAACATCATCTCGTCCGGAACCAGGTTTCCATTGGAGATGAGCGCATCAATGCTTTTACCTAATTCACTGCCTTTGGCGATCTCGGCGCGCAGGACATCGCCGGTAGAGAGGTGCTTCAGACCGTATTTCTCTGCTATATACCCGGACTGCGTACCTTTACCGCTACCCGGAGCACCACACAAAATTATATTCAACATATCTAATACCTATTTAAGAACAGACAAAACGAGTTGCCCGTTTGTAGGGCAACTCGTTTGTAAAGCTACATTGCCTATTAGAGAGCAAATTTAGCACCCGGTTTGATTTTAACAACTTTGCGAGCCGGGATGGTGATCGCCTGCTTGGTAGCAGGGTTGATTCCCTTGCGAGCTGCCTTCTGAGCAACGCTGATAGTAGCGTAGCCAATGAGCTGTACGCTCTCACCTTTCTTAACTGCCTCAACTGCTGCCTCAAGAGCTGCGTCGAGAACTTTTGCTACCTCTGCCTGCGGGAGTTCAGCCTTAGCTGCAACTGCCTTGATGAGTTCTGATTTGTTCATAACTTAAGTGTTTTTTAGTTATTAATAATGTGAACGATTGGTTCCTATTTCGGAATTACGCTTGCAAAGTTACAACTTTTTCTTTATATACCAAATATTTTTTCAAAAAAAAATGCATTTTTTGCAAAAAAACGTGATTTTTTCTGCATTTGGTGCGTTTTTTGTATGGAAATTCGTATATTTTTTGTAATTTTGCACTCGATATGCGTAACTTACCAATTGTAACTCGCTATTTATTAATAGCTAATTTGATTATCTTTTTGCTGGCAGGTATTCTGCAGCGTTATGGCGTGGATTTGAATGCCATCGGGGGCCTCCATTATTATAGTGCGGCATCTTTCCATTGGTGGCAGCCGATCACGTATATGTTTCTGCATGCTAACTTGTCGCACTTGTTTTTTAACATGTTCGCCGTATGGATGTTTGCCCCTATGATTGAGAACGAATGGGGTGAGCGTCGGTTCGCAATCTATTATCTGGTTTGCGGATTGGGCGCCGCTTTCATCCAAGAGGTGGTATGGGCTCTGATGTTATCCAACATGAGCAGCACGTATGGCGCCGCTTACCTCGCGCAGTATTCCTATTTTCTGAACACGATAGGCGCTTCCGGAGCGGTCTTCGGCATCCTTTTCGCTTTCGGATGGCTCTACCCCTCGGTGCCCTTGTATGTCCTGTTCATCCCCATTCCTATACGTGCGCGCACGTTCGTTATCATATATGCGGCTATAGAACTCTTTGCGGGATTAGGTTCCGTAGCGGGATTTACGGCGGATAATGTAGCCCATTTTGCCCATCTGGGCGGAATGCTCTTCGGATGGATACTGATTTGGTACTGGCGCAAGACCGATTGGCGTGAGCCCCGTATCGGCAATCTCTGGCGCACGATAAAGGAAAAAATAACCGGTCATGAGCACTTGGACAGTACGGATGACCGGTTCAAAGATTATCATTACCACAAACGGGTGTGATCACCATTCCAGCGTAGCGACAACAGGCTTGTGATCCGAGCCTGTTGTTTCTTTTACTTCACAGGCTGTAGGGCGCAGGTTTTCGGAGGACAGGATATAGTCGATCCTAAGCCCGAATCCTCTTTTCTCGCACGTAGCCCCGCCCCGTTGCCACGGGTGAGTACTACTCCAGGCGTCGTGCAGACCGCTACTGATATGCCAGTAGGCATAACTGAGTACCGGTGCATTGAAATCCCCTACTACGACTACCGGGTACGGACTGTCCTCGATCTCTCTTCGTACTACCTGCGCTTGTTTGTTACGCAAGGCGATGGCGCGTTTCCATTTGGCTTTTAGACGTCTGAAGGAAGAGAGAAAGCCCTCGTAGTTACGCTGTGTCTCCGCTTCGATTATGTCATCGGGAGTGAAACTATAGGACTCCAGATGATTATTAATCAGGCGGATGGTATCGTTTCCGACAACGATATCGCAGCGGTTCGAGAGGTTACCCCGTGTCTCGTAATGGATGCTTTGTTTATTGATCAGCGGATATTTGGCCCAGACCATCGTACCGTATTGATGGCGTTTGTTATAGACCGAGAAATCCAGGTACGAGTACGGATATTTCTTCCCCAAAACGCGCTTCACGTCGGGTAAGGTAAGGAATTGGGCGTCCTTATACACATCTACTTCCTGCAGACAGATGACATCTGCATCCTGCGCTGTCAGATAACGCAGGACCTCGTTCTTCTCCGGCTTTTCAAAACCACCCATCCGACCCGTGTTCCAAGTCAGAACGGTAATCGCTATGAGAATAAAATGGTTCATTTTTTAGGAATCAGCGTAACCAGCGGAATGATCATTTCCTCCAGCGATATACCTCCGTGTTGGAAGGTATTACGGTAGTATTGGGCGTAATAATTGAATTGATTGGGGTAGGCGAAGAAGTCGCTGCCGGTACAGAAGGCGTAACTGCTGCTCACGTTCGGGCAAGGCAGACCTACTCGCTTCGGGTGCTCGATGGTGAACACGTTTTTGGAACTGCAATTCAGTGCCTTACCTACCTTATAGCGGATATTGGTGTTGGTGTTTTTATCCGCGATGATCTGTACCGCATTCTTCACCCTCGTTGTACCATGATCGGTAGTCAGCACCAGTGTGAATCCCAGCTCCGAAGCGCGACGGAGCAATTCGTAGGTAGGCGAATGGCGGAACCAACTCAAGGTCAAACTGCGGTACGCCGCTTCGTCGTTTGCCAGCTCCCGCATCATCTTGCTTTCCGTACGGGAGTGGGAGAGCATGTCGATAAAATTGAGCACGATGATATTCAGCGGCGCCTGTGAGCCTTTCAGCTGATGGATCACCCGCTCGCAGAAATCGCTTTCGTTTATTTTCCAGTAATTGAAACTCTCTCGCCTCCGGTAGCGGTCCAGCAGGGTCTGTACCAACTCTTTCTCATATTGGTTTTTGCTCTCCTCATCCCCTTCGTCCACCCAGTATTCGGGGTACATCTCTTGGATCTGCAGGGGCATCAAGCCCGAGAAGATTGCATTACGGGCATATTGGGTAGCTGTCGGAAGGACGGAGGTATACTGCTCCTCCGAGCGGATGGAGTAGAACTCGCTCAAGAGCGGCTGAATCGTCCGCCATTGATCGTATCGGAAATTATCAATCACGCATAGTAGTACTTTTTCCCCGTTGTCCAGCAGCGGAAAAACACTATGCTTCATTACGTCGCACGACAGGACAGGCCGTTGTTCGCCCGCGTTAAACCACCCCTCGTAGTTCTTGGCGATCCATTTGCTGAAGGCTGCATTTGCTTGCGTCCGCTGGTCGGCAATGAGACTGCGCATGCCGGAATGTCCGGCCTGCTCCTCTACACCCGCCAACTCGATGTCCCATCGGCTCAGACTGCGCTCTATCGCCTGCCATTCCTCGATGGTAGAGGCAGTATCGATCATGTAGGAGATGTCGCTCCACTCCTGACGGTAGTTTTGCTGTACTTGTTCGGTCACAATCGCCTGCTGATGAATATGCTTCTTGAGGCAAAGCAGAATCTGGCTCGGATTGACGGGTTTAATCAGGTAATCGGCGATCTTCTCGCCGATAGCCTGTTCCATGATGTGCTCCTCCTCACTCTTCGTAATCATCACTACCGGTACCTCCGGATGAAGGCGCTTGATCTCCTGAAGCGTTTCCAAGCCACTCATACCCGGCATGTTTTCGTCCAGAAAAACGATGTCCGGTACTTCTTGCTCCAGATAATCCAACGCGTCCTCCCCATTGCTGGCGGTCACGACTTCGTAGTCCTTTTCTTTTAGATAAATAATGTACGGCTGCAACAAGTCGATCTCGTCGTCAACCCATAAAATCCTATTCATGCTGCAAAATTAGTATTTTTTTTTCATATATGCAAGAATAGTGCCATTTTTATTTATCCAAAAACTTTTTTTACCGCTCTCTTACCATTTTACGACAAATCCTGCGTGTACATTGATGCCGGCCTGCGCATAGTACCATGCGCAGCGGCTTCCGTCCGCAAAACGGCTGGCTTCTGCGCCTCCGTTTGAGGCAAAATGGGCATCGAAGATATTATTCAGTTGGCATAATACCTTCACCTCTGGTACGCCTCTACGCTCAGCACACCATTTCTTCATCGGGAAATTATACTCTAAATGTACATTCGTTGTGGTGAACGCTTTTAGCATAGCGTTCTTATCCATGGTGTTATCGAGGTATTGACGGCCGACGACATTTGTCTGGATAGTACCAACAAATCCTGCGACATCAAAGGTGAAAAGACTCATGGCGGTAATCATCGGCGAGAAAGCGATAGTTACGTCCCCTTCTATACTGTCCTGACCAACCCAGTTCCAGTTATCTTGGTCGTCGTAGAGGTCAATATATTGCTTGTAATTCTGGATTTTATTGCGGCTGATGACCATATTTCCTTCCCATCTAAACCACTTGGTAATCTTCACTGCAGCACTCAATTCGGCGCCCATGCGGTAGGAATCTTTCACGTTCATGGTCTTGTATTGGCCTACGTCGTTGTATTCGCCCGTGAGAACCAATTGGTTGTCATAGTCCATGAAATAGAGGTTGAGACCTATATTAAACCGCCTATGTGCGTATGAGTAGCCTAATTCATAGTCGTACAGCCGCTCTGCCTCCGGCATTTTGCCTACATAACTGTCTGTCGCTTGATCATAATAGATGTTCTCCGTGTAGTTGGCGCGGTTCGGCTCACGGTTGGCTATCGCGAAGGAGCCTGATAGCAAGTGACCTTTGTTCTGGTACGTTAAGCCGGCTTTCGGGTTGAAAAAATGGAAGTTTTTGTCGAATGGCAACTCCTTCATGCTATCATCGCTCAGACCTCGCATACTATAGCGGATGAAGCGGTATTGCAGGTCAGCGTAGATTGCCAATTTCTCCTGAGCGCGGTTAATTACGCGCCAGTTGACTTTGCCGTAAATATTCGCATCGACTTTGTTGGATTTATTGCGGTAGTATTCATAATGGAAAGGCAGCGAGGTGGCAGAAGGAGTAGCCAGATAGTCTAAAACACCCCAGTGATTACCTATATAATCATTCGCAGCAAGCCCTATTTGCGCATCCACTGGCTCAGAAATATATTTGGCGGAAACAACAGCACCGGCAAAATGGTTGTCGAGCCATTTTTGGTAAAATCCATAACTCTTGCCGCTGTCGCTGAGCCCCCAATAACTATATTTTTTCTTTTTGTATTGCTCGTAGTTGCCTTTTCCGTGCGTGTAATGCAGCGTAGCGCTGAGGCTCCAATTAGGTGTAAAGCGATGATGGATAGCTAGTTGGGCGTGTTGCTGCGCGTAGGTGTCCCAGTTAAGCGAGTCTGCCGGATTGGTCCGCCTGTCTGCGCCTCCGATGCCATAAGCGGTGTTATAATCGACCCCTTCCCATGCTTGCGCCGTTCGCTCTCTTCCTCCGAAAAGACGAGCGATGACTTGTGTCTTCTTTCCATACCATCCGAAATCGCCGTAGTAACTGTATAGATCGCTTGTGGAGTGGTATAGGAAACCATCGGAATTGACCTTGGAGAATCGTGCATTGACCATCCATTTTCCAGGCAAAACCACATGTGTACTCGCTAACTCACGGAAGGTGTTGTACATGCCGCCGTTGAACGCAAGTGTCACATTGGAAACGGTATCTCTATTGCCGCTTTGCATATTCAGGCTTGCGCCGAAAGAGGCGGAGCCGTTCGTACTCGTACCCACGCCGCGTTGAACCTCAATCTGCGAAAGCGACGAACTCACGTCCGTCATGTTTACCCAGAAAACGCCCTGACTCTCACTGTCGTTCAGTGGCACGTCATTGACCGTCATGTTGATTCGTGAGTGGTCTGTACCGCGGATACGAAAATAGGTGTAACCTACGCCCAGACCGTCATCCGAAGTGACCTGCAAACCCGGAGTGGAGGAGAGTAGGTACGGCAGGTTCTGACCCGTGTTGTCACGGTTCAAGTCGTCACTCCCGACAATCGCGCTTGAAACGGTCTTTTGTTCCACGCGCTGCGCACTTACGACTACCTCCTGGATCTGAAAATCATTAACGGACAAAGTGTCCTCACTCGTCTGCCCGAACGCAGACATGACCGGCGCGAATGCACCAAAAACCATCAACCATGCATGGTTGATTGAAAGAATGTTTTTTCTCATTTTCTTTAGCAGCATTACCTGCCCAAGTTCAACGGGTTTAATTCTCAGCCGGACCGGCACCCCGAATGAAGATGACAGAATGTTAATGTTCGTTTGTTAAAAATCGTGCAAAGTTACAACAAAAGTTTGACATAAACAAGAAATTAGACCAAAAAATTAAATATATTTAAGTTTTGTGGGCTAAGAGCTTGTTTATGAGCACTAACGTGCGGCTGTAATTTCGAGGTGGGCCGGCAAAGCCGGGTCGGTGTCCTCGAAATTACTCAAACTTTTTTGATAAATACAAAAAAAGCACTTTTTTCTTGCGTATATCAAAAAAAAGCAGTAAATTTGTGCGCATTTTTTTGAAAACTACATTTTTGAACTTTATTTTTTAGGAATATGATTTACAAATTTACTTTCTCGTGTGAAGAGGGCGACCCTAATTTCCGCCGCGTCTTTGAGGCCTCAGCTGATGCTACTTTTCTGGAGCTGCACGAGGCTATCTTGAAGAGTGTGGGCTATCCCGATGACCAGATGACCTCGTTCTTCATCTGCAACGACGAGTGGGAGAAAGGCCAGGAGATCACCCTCGTGGAGATGGACTCCAACTTCGAGTACGACAACATGGTCATGAATGAGACCCATCTCAATGATCTGATTGAGGAGCAGGGCCAGCGTCTTATCTATGTCTTCGACCCGATGTTCGAGCGCTATTTCTTCGGCTCGCTCAAAGAGATCAAGCCGGGTACCATGACCGGAGTGGAGTGCGTGGAGAGCAAGGGCAAAGCGCCGAAGCAACTGAAATCCGAGGATCCTTTGGCAGATATCGGTGCCGGCAAGGGCAACGATGATTTCATGTTTGATGACGAGTTCAAGGACGAGTACGATCTGGGCGATATCGACATGGAGGGTTTCCAGGACCTCAGTTTCGATGATGGCACCATGTTCTAAATGACCCAATGGTAAATCGCAAAACCTTGGTTTTGCTCCTTGGTCCTACAGGTGTCGGCAAGACGGAGCTGTCATTGCGGGTAGCGGAGCATTACGGCTGCCCTATCCTCAATTGTGACAGTCGTCAGGTTTTCCGGGGCATACCTATCGGTACCGCGGCACCGACGGCGCAGGAGCTCGCGCGCGTAAAACATTATTTTATTGCGTCGCGCGACCTGCAGGACGACTATAATGCCGGCCGGTACGAGCGAGACGCCCTCGAACTCCTCGACGAACTCTTCCTCACCCACGATGTGGTGGTCATGACGGGTGGTTCGATGTTGTACGCCGATGCCGTTTGCAATGGGCTGGACGACCTGCCTACGATCCCGGATGCCATCCGCGCCGAGGTAACCGAGAACTTCAAATTGCAAGGTCTGACATGGCTGCAACAGGAGGTACAGCGCCTTGATCCGGAGTATTGGGAGATTGTGGATCAAAGCAATCCCGCGCGCTTGGCGCACTGCGTAGAGCTGTCGCTCACGATGGGCAAACCCTATAGTTCGTTACGGACGAATACCCGCAAAGAGAGGCCATTCCGCATCCTCAAGATCGCGCTCGAGCGTCCCCGCGAAGAATTGTATGAGCGAATCAACACCCGCGTTTCGCAGATGATGGAGGACGGACTGCTCGAGGAGGTCAAAGCCGTTTATCCGCTCCGCCGGCTGAATAGTTTGCAGACGGTAGGGTACAGAGAGTTATTCGGCTATCTTGACGGCGAATACGACCTCCGGCGCGCGGTAGAACTCATCCGGCAAAACACCCGCCATTATGCCAAGCGCCAGATGACCTGGTTCCGGCGGGATAAAGAAATCCACTGGATTGATGCAAATAATGATTATGAAAAAAGTATTAATAGTATTGACACTTTGCTGCGCGGCGGTGGCGTGTAAGAAAAACGACGTTTCTTTCTCTTATTCGCCGCAAAACCCTCGCGCCGGGCAAGTAGTGACGTTTTCGAATCTCTCTTCGACAGGAGAAGAGTGGGAGTGGACTTTTGGCGACGGAGGTACCTCTACCCTCAAATCGCCGTCCCATACCTTCAAGCAGCCGGGAGAGTATGACGTGATTCTCAAGGTAGATAAGAAAAACCGATGGACGGCCTACAAGAAGATTGTCGTCACCGACACCGTGCCTACTTTTGTATGTCCCGACACGGCTTTCTATATCTTCCGCGACTATACCTTCACCGCCAATCTGTATAATCCCTACAATTATACAGTCAACTATACTTGGTACTTGGGTGATACCATAGCGGCGAAAGATCAGCCTTCGCTGAAATACTGTTTTACGCATCCCGCTGAGGCGGAAAAGGTGAAACTGGTCGTTATCCTTAATCAGGACACTACGATCATCGAGCGCTCCATCCGTATTCAGAATCGGACTACGAACTCGGTGCTCTTACGTACCGCCCGGGCTGATTACCGCCAGCGTATCTTCGGTGATCAGGCGGAGGCGTACGCGGAGGATGAGACGGCGTCAGATATTCTCAATGCCGAGCAGGACACCCTGCAATTCTACAACGGCTACGAGTTCCGCTTAAGCGAGCTGAAAACCGTCTTCCCTCAGATGGAGGGCTTCCATATCGCCAACCGCAAGATCTACTACCGCGCTAACGGGCTTTGGGTGGCGAATATCGATGGCGCCTACCCCGTGCAGATTGATGCTTCCCCTTGCGCGGCGATGACGCTGGATACCAAGGACAACCGCATCTATTGGGCGAACAGCGAAGGGGTATGGTACATGCCTTTCGTCGGTTCGGATAACAATAAGTTTGTCACGACCCCTATCCTCCTGAATTCATTAAAAGAAGTAACGAAAATCGCTGCGGACAGCGACCTCAAATAATGCAACCTGATTATATTTTTGAAACCTCTTGGGAAGTCTGTAACCGCGTAGGCGGTATTTATGCGGTGCTTAGTACGCGTGCGGCCTCGATGCAGGCGGAGCACCCCGACAAAGTATTTTTCTTCGGTCCCGATTTCGGCGACCATAGTGATATCTATTTTAAGGAAGACAAGTCCCTCCTGAAGGAATGGCTTTCTGCTTTCGACTTTGAGCGAAGCGGTATTCCTTCTCTTCGTGTCGGCCGTTGGAAGGTACCCGGCGAACCCATCGCCATCCTTCTGAAGTTCGATGGCCTCTGGTCTCGCAAGAACGAGATATACGCATGGGCATGGGATAAGTTCCGGGTCCAGAGCCACGCCGCTTACGGCGATTATGACGAGTCTTGTCTCTTCGGCTACGCCGCCGGCATCGTCATGGAGAACCTCTATCACTGGCTGTGTGTAAATCAGTCTGTCAGCCCGAAGGCGCAGCCTGCGTTCTGCGCCCACGCCAACGAGTGGCAGACGGCGTTCTCTATCTTCTATCTTCGGGATCATTGTCCGCAGATTGCGACCCTCTTCACCACCCACGCCACGGGTATCGGCCGCTCCATCGCCGGAAACGGCAAACCCCTCTACGACTATTTCGAGGGCTATAACGGCGATCAGATGGCGGCGGAGCTGAACATGGTCTCCAAGCACTCGGCGGAGAAACAGGCGGCGCATTTTGCGGATTGTTTTACTACCGTCAGCGACATCACCGCTCGCGAGTGCGCACAACTTCTCGACAAACCCGTAGATATCGTTACCCCCAACGGCTTCGAACCGACGTTCGTGCCCAAGGGAAAAGCGTTTGGCGTCCGCCGTGAAGAGGCGCGCGAGGCCTTGCGCCGCGTGGCGGGAGAGAAACTGGGTGGAGTAGTGCCGGAGAACGCACTTTTTGTCGCTATCTCCGGTCGCCAGGAGTGGAAAAACAAAGGCATCGATGTCTTTGCGGCAGCGCTGGACAAACTCGCGCAGAAGATCTACCATAGCGATCGGCCGGAGAAAGAAGTCGTGGCGTTTGTCATGATCCCTTACCTCGATCGCGCACCTTCGCGCAAAGGCAAGGTGAGCGCCGTCTTCGTGCCCTATTACCTCGACGGCCACGATCCGCTTTTCGGCAAGACTTACTACGACCTCCTCATCGGTATGGATGTCACGGTCTTCCCCTCGTATTACGAGCCCTGGGGCTATACGCCGCTGGAGTCCTGCGCCTTCCATGTTCCGACGATCACCACCTCTCTCGCGGGATTCGGAGCTTGGGCAGCGCAGCAAAAAGACCAGTTTGGCGTCATCGTCATTGACCGCAATGACTCCAATTTTGATGCTGTCGCAGAGCACATTGCCGATGATCTCTTGCGCTTCGACCGCCTTTGCGGCGAAGACAAAGCACGTGCCCGCAAAGAGGCGGCTGCGGTGGCGAAGAAAGCCGATTGGAAGCATTTCTTCAAGTATTACCGCAAAGCCTACGAGATAGCCCTCAAGAAAAGAGATAACCGAATTACTGAACTCCAAAACCCTCGTTTATTATGAAAACTCTATCAGCGAACATTGTAGCCGGTCTTTCAGCCATGATAATGGCGGTCTCGTTTCCTTTGGAAATGTCCGCTTGCACCAACTTCCTTGTTGGCAAAGATGCCTCCGCGGATGGTAGTACCATCATCTCCTATGCTGCGGACTCCTACGGCATGTACGGCTTCCTGCATTTCGTCCCGGCTGCCGATCACCCTGAAGGCGCGATGCGCGAAGTGAAGGACTGGGATACCGGACGTCCACAGGGATCCATCCCCCAGATTGCCCACACCTATACCGTAGTGGGAAATATGAACGAGCACCAGGTCACCATCGGTGAGACCACTTGGGGCGGCCGCGAAGCCCTTTGGGACACCGTCGGCATCGACTATGGTTCCCTCATCTATATCGCCCTCGAGCGCAGTAAGACCGCACGCGAAGCCATCGAGTGGTTCATTACCCTCGTCAACGAATACGGCTATGCCTCTGAAGGTGAGTCCTTCTCTTTCGGCGACCCCAATGAGGTCTGGATCATGGATCTGATCGGCAAAGGAAAAGGTCAGAAAGGCGCTGTCTGGGTGGCTGTCCGTATTCCCGACAATGCCATCGCTGCCCATGCCAACCAGGCCCGCATCACCACGCTGCCACTCTCCGCAAAACATAAACTGACCAAGGAGGAGAAACGCCTCCAGAAAAAACTCAACTGCGTTTGCAAGGGCGATTGGATGTGGAGCAAGGATGTCATCGCCTTTGCCCGCGAGAAAGGATTCTTCTCCGGCGCGGACAAAGATTTCTCGTTTCAGGCAGCCTATAACCCCTTTGATTTCAGCGGTTTATATGTCTGCGAGGCACGCGTATGGTCCTTTTTCAACCATTTTAGTGACGACATGGACAAGTACTTCGACTACGCTACCGGCAAGACCTTCCGCGAAAATAATAAATCATCAATTAGCCCGGAGGGCGAACACATGCCTCTCTGGATTGTCCCGAACCGCAAAATCTCTGTGCAGGATGTCAAGGAATGCATGAGGGATGAATACAAAGGTACGCCGCTCGATATCACCCAAGGTACCGATGCCGGTCCCTGGAACAGCAAACTTCGTTACGGCGGCTTAGGTTTCAAACTGTCTGTCAGTCCGGAGGACGGTCTGTCAGGCGAAGCCGGTCTTTCTACTGATACCCTCCAATATTGGTACGAACGTCCGACGGCTACCCAGCAGACCGCTTGGTCGTTCGTCGCGCAGATGCGTCCGTACAGCAAATACGGTATTTTCTGGTTCGGTGTGGACGATGCCGCCTGCAGCTGCTACACCCCGATGTACAGCTGCCTCAAGCATGTGCCGGAGTGTTTTGCCGAGGGTAACGGCGACAGCTACACTTACTCGCCTACCTCCGCTTGGTGGACCTTCAACCTCGTAGCGAACTGGGCGTACACCAAGTACAGCCGCATGTACCCGCACATCCGCGAGACCCAGCAGATCTGGGACGACAAGTTCAATACCCAGATAGCCGGAGTCGATGCACAGGCTTCCGAACTTAGCGAAGATGAGGCAGCCGCCTTCCTTTCTTCCTATTCGTGCTCGCAGGCGGAGAACCTCGTAGCGGATTGGCAGAGGCTATACTTCTATCTGGTGACGAAATTTATCGACGGACAGGAGCGCAAAGAGGAGAACGGCCAGTTCAAGCGCAACCGGTATGGCAACAGCTGTGGACCGAATCGACTCTCGCTTCCCGAGAAATTCCTCCGTATGGTCGCCCCGGAAATAACACACGAATAGGACGAATCGTTAGTTATTCGTTCGTTATTAGTTGGTTATTCGTTTGTTATTTAGCCAATGAATACGTAAGGTTTTACCTAAAACTTATAGCAGAAGCTTACGAACCATCCCCACTCGGACATGTACTGGGTGGGGATCTGTTTGTGTCTGACGAGATTGTTCAGACCGAAGTCGTACCCGCTCTGCAACCGGTAACGGTCCCATTCCAGACCGCCTCCTACGCCCCACTGAATATTCGCGCGGACTAACTCATCCGCCATGCGGTCGTACGTGTCTGTCGGAATACCTTGACCTTCAAGCCATGTCTTTGTACCCGGACTCAGGTGGTTCTGGATATAGTCCGTTTGCGCCATACCGATATGGAGCTGCGGACCCGTGTAGAAGAATAGATTCAGTTTTTTCCAGAGCGGAATCGTATAATATACCCTTACCGGAATGGTCAGATTATGCGCCAAGACGCGGTGGGTGATGTACTCCGTCTGTAGCGAAGGAGCGTCCATCGACCGCCAGTGTTGCTCTCTCTTGCCGTACAGCAAGGTATAATAGACGCCGGTCTGGAGGCTGAAATGCATCGGCAGCAGGAACGTAAAACTCGCACCTGCCCGCACGCCGTGCAGGTACATCTCCGGGAAGGAGAGACTGTGCGTCCGTTGCTGGTGCTGAGCGTACCCAACCTCAATGCGGTACTCCATACCGAATTGGTAACTCTCCTCCTTTTCCACTTTCTTGGTAGGATCGAAGAACGTATTATCCGCTATCTGGTACGCCGGTTTATTGGGGTCGTCCGCCCGGACAAAAACCGTACACAAGCATGCCAATAATGCGATCAATCCTATGCGTTTATTCCTTAAACTGCCCATTTGTTTCATAATTTGGCTGCAAAATTACTGCTTTTTTTTGAAATATGCAAAAAAAATTGTACCTTTGCACTCGATTTTGTACAATGTCTTATACATTTCGGGAAATATTACCATACTACAAGCGAAATCTGAAGGTCGCTTTTCCGGTCATGCTCACTCAGTTTGGCGCAGCTATGGTCGGTCTGGCGGATAGTATCATGGTCGGTCATTACGGTACAGCCGATCTGGCGGCGGTGAGTTTCTCCAACGCCATCTTCTTTACTGTCATGGTCTTTGCCATGGGAGCCGTCATGGGCATCACGCCGCTGGTAGGGCATGTACACGGAAGGCTCGAGAAACTCCTGCAGCAGGGGACGACTGACGAAGAGATAACCCATAAGCATGCGCAAATCTCTTCGTACCTCTCTAACGGACTCGTTTTCACCTTTCTCATGTGCCTGGCGTCCCTTTTGTTGCTGGCGCCGTGTATCCCCTATCTCGATGATTTCGGTCAGGAGCCGGAGGTCATCGCGTGCGCGCGCCCGTACTATATATTAATAGTGCTCTCAATCGTGCCGTTTCTGCTCTTCTGTTTCTGCAAGCAGTTCCTCGAGGGCTTGGGCAACACCCTCGTCGCGATGCTGATAACGCTCGGGTGTAATCTCCTGAATATTCTTCTTAACTGGGTCTTCATCTTCGGTCATTGGGGCTTTGAACCCATGGGAGCCGAGGGAGCAGGGTGGGCTACGCTCATCGCCCGGGCGCTAATGCCTCTTTTCTTCCTGGTAGCCATGCTTTGGAAGGCGGATTGGCGAAGGTATATCCTCTCTGTCAGCCGTAGGCTCATCACCCGCCGCGAGATTGAGCACCTGCTGGCGATCGGTACCCCTATCGGTCTGCAGTCTTTTGCGGAGGCCTTCCTCTTCACCGCCTCCTTCGTCATCATTGGCTGGATCAGCAAGGAAGCCTTAGCGGCGCACCACGTCGCGAACCAGATGTGCGACCTCACCTTTATGTTGGCGCAAGGCATCGGAGCGGCTACTACTATCCGCGTCTCCCATCAGCTCGGCAAGGGCGACCTCCACGCGGTGCGAATGGCATCCACCGCCTCTATCCACCTCTGTCTTCTGATGAATACGATCGGCGCAAGTATCATGTTTTTCTTCCGGTATCAGATACCCTATATCTTCACCGGCGACCCCGAGGTGGCGAATATCGCTTCTACCTTGCTGGTGATAGGGGCGCTCTTCCAGTACGCGGACGGCTTGCAATGTATCGGAGCCGCTATGCTGCGGGGTATCCAGGACGTACGCGTACCCATGCGCATCGCCCTCTTCGCCTATATAGCCGTCGGTCTGCCACTTGGGATATACTTAACATTCTACTACCCTCTCCCCCTTCAGGGGGCCGGGGGGCCTACTCTCGGGCCGCAAGGCCTTTGGTTGGCGTTCGTCATCGCTCTTGCGATCCCTGCCGTTCTCTTCCACATACGGTTTAATAGACAACTAAAACGACTGAAATATGAATCAAAAAGTATTTGACATCTTTGCTCAGATTTGTCGAGTCCCCCGTCCCTCCAAGCACGAGGAGCAGATCAGCCGCTGGCTGCAGTCTTTCGCCGCTGCCCATGGTATCGAGTGTGTCGCCGATGAGGCGATGAACGTCATCATGCGTGTCCCCGCCACCCCCGGTTATGAGGACCGCGAGGGTGTCATCCTCCAGGCGCACATGGATATGGTCTGTGAGAAGAACGGCGATGTCTCCCATGATTTCATGACCGATCCTATCGAGACCTATATCGACGGCGAGTGGCTCAAAGCCAAAGGCACCACCCTCGGCGGTGACGACGGTATCGGTATCTCTATGGCGCTCGCTGCCATCACCGACCCCGAACTTCAGCACCCCGCTATCGAGTGTCTCTTCACGGTCGATGAAGAGACCGGTCTCACCGGCGCTATGAAGCTCCGGGACGGCATGCTCCGCCACAAGCGTCTCATCAACCTCGACTCCGAGGACGACGGCCAGATCTTCATCGGCTGCGCCGGCGGCATCGACACCCTCGCCAAGATGCACTATGAGCCCATCAATCCATCATTAAGCGAAGCGGCTCATTCCATCATTCCCTCATTAGCCATCCGACTTTCAGTCGGTGGCTTATTGGGCGGCCACTCCGGCGACGATATCAACAAAGGTCGCGCCAACGCTAATCAGATCCTCGTCTGGTTCCTCGCGCGTATCATGCCCCAGACCGAACTCCAACTCGCGTCTATCAACGGCGGTAACCTCCGCAATGCCATCGCCCGCGAAGCGGAAGCCGTCATCGCCATCCCTATGGCTTTCAAGGAGCAGATCCGCATTGAGTGGAACCATTTCGTAGCGCAGATGGAGCAGGTCTTCGGCGCCGTGGAGACCGACATGCGCCTCGATCTCGAGACAACCGACATGCCCGAGACCTTTATCCCTGCCGATAAGGCGTATCGCCTCGTCATGGCGCTCTGCGAGTGCCCCCACGGCATGATCGCCATGAGTCACGACATCCCCGGCCTCGTCGAGACCTCTACCAATCTCGCCTCCATCAAGATGAAGCAAGAATCATCCTCCCTTCCTTTTAGGGAAGGGTCGGGGTTAGGCTCTTATTTCGTAGAAATCAATACGTCGCAAAGATCCTCCAAAGAATCCTCCAAGCACCATCTCAAATGGGTCGTGGAGCAGGCGCTCTCTATGGCTTGCGACGAAGTGACCCACGGCGACGGCTACCCCGGATGGACTCCCAACCCCTCTTCGCCGCTTCTCGACATCACCAAGAAAGCCTATATCGACCTCTTCCAATCCGAACCCAAAGTGCTGGCGATCCATGCCGGCCTCGAGTGCGGACTCTTCCTCGAGAAGTACCCCTATCTCGACATGGTATCCATCGGTCCGCAGATGTACGGCGTCCACTCTCCGCAGGAGCGTCTCTCCATCCCCTCCACCGATCGCTGCTACGCTTGGCTCTGCAGGATCCTCAAAACGCTGTAATATAATCATCTATGATCATGAAAAAACTATTTTCGCTACTCGTCCTCTCGCTTTGCGTGGTGGCCGTCATGGCGACCGACCGGAAGGAGCCGGAGAAGATAGACACCCTGCTGGAGCAGTTTGACCATAAGCCCGGGCTGAAAACGGCGAGGGAGTTCTTCGCCTATATGGATGATGAGGAGTTTATGGACGAGCCGGTGGTCTTTACGGACGCTACGCCGCTTGACACCATGAAAGCCCTCGTATGGTACTGGGCGGGCGAGTGGTACTACGCCGAGCAGGACTACCCGCGTGCCGAGAAGAACCTCCTCCGCGCACTCGAACTGATGGAGTACGCCGACGAGAAATCCATCTCCGACAACCTGGCGATGTTAGGACTCGCCTATATGCGGCAATCGAAGTACGACGAGGCGCTGCATTATATGCGCCGCTGCTACCAACTCGACAGCAAGAGCGGCGATCCGGATCGTATCTCTTCGTCCCTGAACACGATCGCCGGAACCCTTCTGGCGGCGGGTAATCCCGAGGAAGCGGAGGGGTATAGCCTCCGGGCGATCACCTATGCCAAGAAGGCGAATAATCCTTCCCGGATGGCGGTAATATACGGAATGGCGAGTGAGATAGAGAACCGCCTCGAGCATAAGGAGCAGGCGCTGCTTTATGCCGACAGTGCGTGCCTTATCGAGTCCTCTACAGGTAACCGGTATAAGATGGCGGTCCGGCTCACCCAGAAGGCATCTATCCTCCTGGCCCTGAACCGGAACGACGAAGCGGAGCATATATTGGCGGACGTAGTACCGTATTTCCGTGAGACGGGCGACCAGCTGTCGTTAGCGATAGCCTTGAATAAACGCGGTCAGGCGGCGAGTGGTCTGGGGCATGAGGAAGAGGCGGTGACGTACCTCTCCGAGGCGATCGATATCTGCCGCCGGATTGGCAATCCCTATAATGAGGCGTACGCCCAGCGCGCGATATACGAGATCCTCTATAAGTCTAATCCCGACGCCGCACGCGTCCATCTGGAGCGCTACCATCAGCTCAAGGACTCGCTCTACTCGCATGCTACGGCGGAGCAGTTAGCCCGCTTCAACGCCGAGTTCGGCCGCGACGAGTTGGTGAAAGAGAAGGAGCAACTAACCCGCAGCAACCACCGCCTCGCCGGTATAGGAGTAGCGGTAGGCGTAGGCGCGATCCTCTGTATTGTAGGTTCGCTCATCTGGTTCCGACGCCGCCAGAGCAAGACTAACGAGCTGCTGAGTACCGTCATGACGGAGCTCAACGAAGCGCGTCGTTCTCCGGCGCCGGCACCTGAACCGGAACCCGAGCCCGAAGAAGATGTGGAATATTTGAGGCAGGAGGATAAACTCTTCCTCAAAAAACTCATCCTCTCCGTCACGCAAATGATGGATCATCAGGCGGTTACGGTCACTCAGATTGCTGATAAGATGTGCATGTCGCCCAAGACGCTCAACCGCAAGGTGAAATATCTGACGGGCGAAGGTGCCAAGCGATATATGATGCGCATCCAGCTGGAGCAGGCGCGTATCATGTTGCTCCAGGATCTCGATATTCCTATCGTGGAAGTAGGTAACTGCTGTGGCTTCGACGACCATAGTTCGTTCACCAGAACCTTCACCCAAAACGTCGGAATGTCCCCTTCTGACTACCGTTTAAACCGCGGAAAAATGGTAAATTAGGCACTTTGTCCGATTTTGTAAAATAATTGTCCGCTTTTGCAAAAGCAATTTCGGAAATTTACACTACTTTTGCACCCGAATTCAATCGGGTGCTTTTTTGTTCCATTTTTGTGGGCATGGAAACCAAGAAAAACGACAAACAATCTGCAAAAGACACTTCTTCTGTATCGCAACGCCGCCATGAGGAAGCAAAAGAGTTTACGAAGGAGTTGATAGAGGAGTTGCTCTCTTCTGCTTCAGACAACAGCGCGCCCGCGCGTACGCCCGAAAAGAAAAATAACAAGCAATAATTTCATTCTATTAATACTAACAAAATTTAATTTTATGAGAAAAATCTTTACTTTCAGCCGCTTGGCAGCACTCCTGCTAACGGCAATGATGACCCTCCCGCAGATGGTAATGGCACAGCAACCTGCACCATTTTTCTGGAAAGATGGTGTCTATTCATTGACTCTATGTGTCGGGCAAACACTTGATGCCAACACTTTGGTTAACAACTATTCCGATCTGCCCGTAACATGGTCTTCCTCTAACGAAAACTATTTTACGGTCGATGAAAATGGAATTATTACACCGTTGCAAGAAACCTCTGAAAGTCCAGCCAAACTTTATGCACACACAGACGCTATTACTATCGGCAGCACTAGCTACTCTGAAAAAAATTTAGAACTGGAGGTTTTGATTTCTTATCCGCTTATTCTCTTCCCTTGGACTTCGAAGGAAATCAAAGTAACTCCTGAAAATGCCAATGACATCTTGGGTAACGGCAAATTGAGTTATAACTACAGCACGCACACCCTGACGATGAATAACTGGGGGGTTGTTGATTTCGAAACACAATTCTCACCGGCTGACGATGATGACCTAAATGGTGGTTTCACGTATCAGGATCAAAGTACGCCGCTTACGGTTAATCTTGTAGGGACTAACACCATCAGTAATTGTAACGACCTCTTTTCCAGCCCCAACCTCATTAACCTCATTTTTACAGGTAGCGGTTCCTTAACCGTGAATAGCGACGTAATGGTTATCTCCGTGATGAATCAACTAACAATTGATGGTGCTTCTTTGACCTTGAACATGGCTACGGATGATTTAACTACAACTCAAACAAACTATGGTGTTTTTTATGCAGATAAATTGGCTGTTGTTAATGGAGGCCATTTCCACGCTACAGTCAGCACTAATGCTAATCTATCACAATGTGGTTCTTGCTACATGGTAGGAAAAGTTACTTCTTCGTTAGAGGGAAATATCCTTACGGAGCACGTAATATGGTCTAATGACCCTGCTAATGAGAGTGATATTAGTGATTACTACCAGACGAACCCCGATGACTATGTAGGCTGCTTCTTTGATGACCGAGGTGGAGCTATGCTTGCCCGCGAGGTAGAAATCGGCAGTGATGCTCAACAAAGTACAAAGGAAGATATTGACATGTATTTCCAGGATTATGACTATAACACCGATCAAAACGTTCGTATCTCAGAGTTTGAGATGATTATGGATGAGACGGGCTATTCCGAATCGCATACCATTGAGTTTAAATGGTCGTTACCGGGTGTACCTGATGTTACCTTCGCTTCCAGCGATGATCAATCGTTGGAGGTTTATGCACAAGCTGATACCGAAGGGAATGACAGGTATGTAGTAAGTTTCTATCCGCATAGTCATGGAACTTTCACTGTTACCGCTACTTTTGCTGGAGACGCGCAGTACAATCAGGCTATCGCTACGCTGGACGTATCTGTAATTAATGGCAGATACTCTTTCGCTAAAGACTTGGTTTTCAAAAAGCAGTCGGATCCTTCTTCCCCTTACAATCCGTACGATGTGATTGTTGATCATTTAGAAATGACGGAAGGAGCAACTGTCAAGCTGCCTGAATTATGTCATAGATACCAGACGTACCCTGCTTCTCATACCCTCATCCCATCGCAGAGCACTGCCCGTGGTCACTTCTTTGCCCCGTGGGCTGATCCTTCATGTCAAAATGTAGGATGTGATGTAGATGCCGAGCATATCACAGCCGTTGCAGCAGGTAGAGATACGTTGGTAGTGAAATATCACTTCTATAGCGACGAACCTTTGGAGACCGTTAAGTTGCCTATCCGCATTTTGCCGTTGGTTCAACCGGTAACTAATAATTCAGCTACCTCTTTCGATTTTGGTTATACTACTCCGGGAGCTAATGCAGAGTTGATTTTCCAAACTACAGCTAACGACAAGGTCAATGATGGCAAATTGGAAATCTCCACTACTCTGAATCCGTCGCAAGTAGAAACATTTATTGACCGCAATGCGGCCGGAACCCAAGCATGGTTGGATAACTTGCACGGTGCACTGACCCTCAATTTGCCTGCCGGTCAAGGCACACTCTCCATTGAGTGCTACGCAGATCCCGGTGTAGAGTTCAAGTTGAAGATCCGTGGAAAAGCGGCTGTTACCATCGCGCAAACCAGTATGGGTACTGCTAAAGTGAACTTTGATTTGGAAGAACCGACAGCAGTCATCATCTATCTGACCGGTGCAGGCGGTTATAGTCCTGCGCCAAAACGCGCTCCGGCAGCAAAAGCTGAAAGTGCAAAAGGATATATCAAGTCTATCTCTATTGCTCCGAGAGCAGATATCGCAGCTAAACAAGACCCCGAAAACGCAGGTGTTTTCTACTCGACCTTCTTTGATAGCGCAAGAAAATTTGCCCTGCCGAATGATGGTACAAAGGCATTTGTGGCTAAGATTGAAGGAACCGATATGGCTATGACGCCAATTGCTGACGGCGATCAGATTATCCCTGCTAACACAGCCGTTATCCTTCAATCCCCGACGGGTTCGTTCTCGCTTACTCCTTCTGAAGGAAGTGCTGTAACGGTTAATCCAGAGGATAACCAACTTCAAGGTGTGGATGAAGCTACGGCAGCTCAGCCTAACTGCTACGTGCTCTCCGGCCATTCGACGGATAATAGCGTAACGGGCGTTGGATTCTACGCGTTCTCCGGAACGATCCCTGCGCACAAGGCTTATCTTATCAATGGCGGTGCAAGTGCTCCGAAACGTATGCGCTTCATCTTCAATGAAGAGCAGCAGGCTACCGGCATTGACAATGCCGCTGAGGCTCTTAAGAGCGAGAAACGCATCGAAAACGGGCAGCTCATTATTATTAAGAACGGCGTGCGTTATAATGCGCAAGGTCAGGTGGTTAAATGATTAAAATGGAGGACAAAACTATGACAAAGAAAATCTATAATCAACCTGAAGTACAAATCGCAACTATTCAGTTAGGCGCAGTTGTTCTCGCCGGAAGTGCAGCCCCAGGCGGCTCCGGAGCCGGCAAACTCAACACGGGTATCGAAACCAACGATCCGTGGTAATTCCAACCAATTCATTTTTTCAAGGAGAGCGGTCCCCCACTGGCCGCTCTTTTTTTTTCTCCCTCTTGCACGCTATCCGCAGGCTTATAAGGGGGCCGCACATTTGCTTTCCGCATAACTCTTTTCTGCTCATTGTTAATATTTTCTAAAAAATATTTGCATATATCGAAAAAAAATCGTACCTTTGCAGCGGAATTTACTAACCGATACAACTATGACTAAGAAAAGAAGACAAGAAAACCTTGCTTATTTATTGGAAATCGAGCAAGATATGCTTAGGAAAGGCAAACGGCTGTCCCAGACTTTCTATGGTATGAAGCAAAGTGCCGAAGAGGCTTTGGCAAGGGCATGAGATACCTAATAGACACCAACATATTTATTTTCCAAGCAACAGACCCGCAACAACTCAATAGAGATGTAGCGGAGATTCTTGGTGACTATGAGAATCTTATTTATATCAGTACCGAGTCGCTGCGCGAGTTGATCGTTCATTATAACAACAAGGCATTGCTCCGGAAATACTGGAAGACCAAAAGAGACATGTTGCGTTCAATAACAACTCAATATGGTTTACAGATCTTGCCACTCACTCCGGATGTGATGTACACATACAGCAAGATGAATCTGTACCATAATGACCCTTCCGATCATGTCATTATAGCGCAGGCAATCGCAATGAAGATGCCTCTTATCTCCGACGATAACAGGTTCCCTGATTACCGAAAAGAAGGTTTGGAACTAATCGAAAATTAATGATAAATCAATTAATCAAAAGCCGTCCCGCTTTCATTCACGCGAGGCGGCTTTTTCAATTTCCCTATTTTTGGGGATTGCACATGTCCGCAAAAAGCAGTAATTTTGCACCCGGAACGTCTTCCCGATGAAACGGGAAGAGTGGCCTCCGCAGAGAAAGGCAAAAAATGGTCAAAGAAATGTTGCATAAAATAGCTGTCATAGGACTGCCTCAGAGCGGCAAATCCGCTCTCACCTCTGCCCTCCAAAACCTGGCGGACAAGGACAATTTCGCCCTGCAATTCGTGGAGGTGCACAACCCCGACGAGCTGCACGGCCATTCCTACGACGTCGTCCTGCAGCTGGTGGACTCCACGCGACTCGAGGAGTCGCTCCTCCTCACCCCGCATATCATCGACGAGCATGAGAAGATCGTCATCGCCATCGGGCGGTACGACCTCTTGCTCCAGACCGATCACTCGCTCAATATCTCCAAACTTGAGCAACTCATCGGTGTACCTACTTGCCGTGTGTCGGTGCGCAAGAACTATGGTCTGGAGGAGTGCATGGCGTTGATAGAAGACACAGCGGCTAAGCCGCTTTCAACGGCGCACCCGATCTACCACCTCCGCGACCAGGGCGACGACGACGCTTACCGCGCCTACGTCCACGGTGTCCTCACCCAGACCCTCACCCATGCCCCTAATGACGCCCACCAGACCCGCCTGGAGAAGATCGATAAGGTCCTCACGAACCCTTGGCTCGGCTTCCCGATCATGATGGCAGTGCTGTATTTCGTGTTCTGGTGCACCTTCACCCTTGGCGCTTATCCGCAGGAGTGGATAGAGAACGGCATCAACGCGCTCTGCGAGCTCGCTCATGCGCACATGGCGGACGGCTGGTTCTCGGGTCTGCTCATCGACGGCGTGCTGCAGGGCGTAGGAGCCGTGCTTGCCTTCCTGCCGAATATCATCATCCTCTTCTTCTTCATCTCCCTCATGGAGGACTCCGGCTACATGGCGCGCGAGGCGTTTATCATGGATACCATCATGCACCGCGTCGGGCTTCACGGACGTTCGTTCGTGCCGATGCTCATGGGCTTCGGATGTAATGTACCGGCGATCATGGCGGCGCGCGACATCCAGAACCCCAAGGACCGCGTCCTGACAATGCTCATGGTGCCGTTTATGTCCTGCTCGGCAAGGCTGCCGGTATATATGCTCTTCGTAGATACCTTCTTCGCCGACCATAAAGCCCTCGTCATGATCTCCCTCTACGCGATAGGTATCTGCCTGTCCGTACTCTTTGCTTTTGTGATGAAGAAGACCCCGTGGTTCCTGCAGGACGACGATGACTCCGTCAACGAGTTGCCGGAGTTCCGCCTGCCCAAGGCCCGCGTCACTGCCGCGCATATATGGGAACGCGTAGCGGATTACCTCCAGAAGATCTGTACCGTCATCCTCTGGGCGTCGATCATCATCTGGGCGCTCGAGTACTTCCCGAGTCAGGACCTCAACGACCTCGAGAACTCTTACCTCGCCTCTATCGGCAAGGCCGTCTCGCCGATTTTGGAGCCGCTTGGCTTTGATTGGAAGATGTCCGTCTGCCTTCTCACCGGTCTGCCGGCGAAGGAAGCGATTGTCTCGACCCTCGCTATCCTCTACGACGGAGATATAGCGACTGCAGGCTTCACGCCCCTCACGGCGTTCTCTTTCCTGCTCTTCGTCCTGCTGTATTTCCCTTGTATCGCGACGATAGCTACCCTCCGCCGCGAGGCAGGAAAAGTCTGGGCGTGGTTCACCGTCTTCCACTCCCTCGCCCTCGCCTGGCTCGTCTCCTTCCTCGTCTATCAGATAGGATCTTTACTAGTGTCCTAGTATCCTAGAGCCCTAGTATCCTAGTACCCTTAGAAAAAAACTATACAATTATGAAAAAATATCTCTTTATTATCATCTGCCTATTATTCTCCTTCCCCTTTCAGGGGGAAGGCCGGGAAAGGGGCTCCAAGCGGTCTAATAACCGCCAGACGGTTGTCCTCTCCTGCGACCTCCATTGTCAGGGTTGTTGCGATAAGATCATGAAGAATATCGCTTTCGAGAAAGGCGTCAAGGATCTGGTTTGCGACCTCGATACCAAGACCGTCACTCTCACCTATGACACCACCAAGACCGATCTCCCGACGCTCCTCAAGGCCTTCGAGAAGATCCATAAACCCGCAAAGGTAAAGGAGCCCGAGAGCCAGGATCCGAAAGCCAAGAGTTCCAAGACGGACGCCGACTCCGGCGCCTCCACTCCTTATTAAATCACGTGCATACGCCTACGCGCATGCGCAAAACAAAACAGACGCCCGTCGGACGTCTGTTTTTGTTTGGGGTCCCCGATGCATGCAAGCATGCAGTGGGGAAGCGTAGATCAAGACGTAGGCGCCATCGAGCGGTGTAACCGCGAGTCGCGCGAAGTCTTAGATTAAGCTCACTTGAGTTCAGCCAAATATTTGATCGTACGTACCATCTGGCTGGTGTAGCTGTTCTCGTTGTCGTACCAGCTAACTACCTGTACCTGATAGGTATCCTCGTCGATCTTAGCAACCATAGTCTGGGTAGCATCGAAGAGCGAACCGAACTTCATACCGATTACATCGCTGGAAACGATCTCATCCTCGGTGTAACCGAAGGACTCGGTCTGAGCAGCTTTCATAGCTGCGTTGATACCCTCTTTGGTGATGTCTTTACCCTTTACTACTGCTACCAGGATAGTGGTCGAACCCGTAGGAGTCGGAACGCGCTGTGCGCTACCGATCAGCTTGCCGTTCAGCTCCGGAATAACGAGGCCGATAGCTTTTGCAGCACCGGTAGAGTTCGGAACGATGTTCTGTGCACCTGCACGGCTACGACGGAGGTCACCCTTACGCTGCGGACCGTCGAGAATCATCTGGTCGCCGGTGTAAGCGTGGATAGTGCTCATGATACCGCTCTGGATCGGAGCGTATTTGTGAAGAGCTGCTGCCATCGGAGCGAGGCAGTTGGTCGTACACGAAGCTGCGGAGATAATCTTATCTGCCGGAGTCAGGGTCTTGTGGTTTACGTTGTAAACGATGGTCGGAAGGTCGTTTCCTGCCGGAGCAGAGATAACTACTTTCTTTGCGCCAGCCTGGATATGCGCCTCTGCTTTAGCCTTCGAGGTATAGAAACCGGTACACTCGAGTACTACGTCGATGCCCAGCTCGCCCCAAGGCAGCTCAGCTGCGTTCGGCTTAGCGTAGATAGTGATCTCCTTGCCGTCAACCGTGATCGAACCCGGAGTTACAACGGTCTTACCGTCCTCTGCGAGAACTGCGTCCTTGTAAGTTACTGTGTGCTTACCCTCACCGAACTTGCCTGCGAAACCACCCTGAGCGGTATCGTATTTCAGAAGGTGAGCCAACATTTTCGGGCTGGTCAGGTCGTTGATGGCAACTACCTCATAACCCTCTGCTTCGAACATCTGACGGAAAGCCAGACGACCAATACGGCCGAAGCCGTTAATTGCTACTTTTGTCATAATTGTAGATTAATTTAAGTTATTTGTGTATTAATTGTTTTGCTCTTAAGCCTTTGCGGATGCAAAGGTACTGTTTTTTTCGCACCTATGCAAATAATTCGTCCAAAAATCTTATTTTTGTAATCTTTTTTTTACAAAACAGTCTTTCTACTTTGAGCGTAGCGGTCTTTCTACTTTCGACTCTCTACTTCCTCCCGAAGTCCGCAGGTATCTCTCCCCAGGCTTTTGTGTCCCATTTGTATATCGGCGTGGTCCAGGTGTTATCATGCAGCCACATCTCCGCTTTCCGTACCATGAAGAACAAGTCCTGGTTCTTCGCGGACCACTCGATCTTGGTCTTACATCGTTTCTGACGTACCCACGCGAGCGCTGTCGCGCTATCCGTATATATTACCCAAGGAAGATTATATTTCTTGATATACGCCAAGCCCAATACCAACGCTAAAAACTCGCCGATATTATTCGTCCCTTCGACGAACGGACCGCGGTGAAAGACCTCGGTGCCGGTATCCGCTATCACGCCGCGAAACTCCATGACACCGGGGTTGCCGCTGCACGCAGCGTCCACCGCCAAGGCCGGGAGAATAGGATTGGATATTGGAGATTGGACATTGGACATTGGAGATTTGTCTTGCTCACTTTTGGGCTTGCGAATGATGTAGTTCTCCGGCGAAGAGGCAAAAGCCTGCTCGGCTTCGGTACGGGAAGCGAAACCTTTGTATTTCGCTCCCTGTACTCCCTTGACCTGTGCTTCGCAGTCCTCCCATGTATCAAAGATACTGGGCGTCTTACCGGACCACACGACGTAATATGCTGCTTTTTTCTTACTCATTCACGATGATTTTTTTGGCAGTACGTTCACCGTCTATCTCTTCGATAACGACGTAGATACCTTTACTCGGTTGCCCCTTGATAGCACGACCCATAGCATCGTACATCTCGGTCTGCACCTTATTCGGCTCCTGTTCTGCGCTACGGCTCGGCTGCACGTCCTCGAAGTCCTGCGGACAGGTGTAGATGGTCTTACCTTCTTTGGTGGTCATGACGCACTGATAGGTACCACTCAATCCTTTGCTGTAATACAGTCTCTGCTGGGTCTCGCCGTACATCAGCGAACCGTTTTTGTACCACTGGTAGGAGACGAACCGTCCGTCGGCATTGCTGATAAAGAGCACGTCCGTCCATTTGCTGTACATCAAGTCTCCGGCTGCCAAGGTGAAATTCACCGCAGCTTGCGATGAGCAGTCCGAACCTGACTCGCCTACCGTCACCGTAGCGGTATAATCACCTGCTACCAGTTCGGCACCGCGCGGGAAGGAGATGTCCGAGCCTACGGCTGTACCGGCATAATGCACATCGTTGATTACTACATCAAACATATCCGGATTACCTGCTGTGGTCTTGAACGGAATGAGGATGTTCGCCTCGTTGTCGCAGAACATATCCATCGGTTGAATGGTGATAGCCGGTACGGCATAAACGGTGAGAATAAGGCTGTCAAGACCTACCACGATTGTATCCGTCTGTCCTACCGTTCCTGAATAAACGGTGCCTTTCCAAGTCACGGTCTGACCCTCACAGATAGTGGTATCCAATTTCTCGCAGCTGACACGTGTCGGCGGAGTGAAGGGAGTGCTGGAGGTCGTACAGGTCGGAGTAGCCTCATATGCAGCTATCACCGTGTGCGATACGGCAGCACCGATATCTGTCAGTTTGAAAGCGACGGTCGTACTGGTTCCTGTAGCAACAATAGTCGTGTCTTTCGAGCCGGAGAGCACGATATTACGTCCTGTCGCATCGTACGGAGTCACTAACGATACCGAAACGGGATAATCATTGTCTTTGCATTGCACTGTAGCCGGAACGCTCACCGTCACCGAACTGATCACCGGTGAGAAAGGAACGGTCGACAGGGCATAGTCCTTGACGCAACTGTTCGTGCCGTCAAACGACACATGCAGTACATGGTTGTTCTTGCCGTCCGCAGGGATGTTCGCTACCGTCAGACCGGTCAGGGTCTGTTTGGTAGGATTGTCGATAGTATAGGTCGCCGTCTGTTTAGGCAGTGCATCTACCCAATAAGTCATTGTACCTCGCTGGTAGGTGTAGTCTAGATCGAAGGTCAAGGTCGTCGTCAGCTCGGTACAACCCGGGTCGCTGAACGAGATATTGAGTGTGTCTATCGTCGGTACCACCGGCGCATCGGTCGTCACACCGCTCATCTGAGCCGTGGTCCAATCCTCGAAATAGGCGTCCCACGTATGAGTAGCCGGAATCAGACCGGTGATGACGATATTCGTATCCAAGGTGGTCGGCGTGTCAAAAGGAGCAGAGACCGCATAGGGATACTCCGTGTTCGTCGTCACGTCCTTGATGATCAGCTGTCCTTTGGGGTTCTGGAACTCCACATGCATCTTCACGGTGTAGTTCGGCTCGGCATCGCAATCCAAGGGCAATACCGTTGCCGTGAAGGCATCTACTTTCGGCTCATGCGCGGTGACAACGAACTGCTGCTGCGACTTCACCACTTTCGACACCGTGCTGATGGGATGAAACTGGATGTCATCCAAAGCAAAGTCATTACCCACATTGAGGACGTTATTATTGAGGTTCACCACGGAGATAGTCACATTATTACAATCCTCGTCGGCTAAGAACGTTTGCGAACATTGATGCCAGATATTATTGCGGAACTCGGGGTCTGCCAAGTTCAGTTCTTTCGACTCCCACACTTTTGAGTTATACTCGATACGGAATTTGAACCGTGCTGCATTGTCCATCTCGCCGTAGTTATTGATGTTCGCTGCCCAGAAAGAGAGCACATAGGTCGTACCTTTCTGCAGTTTCAACTTGCTGCTGATAGCCGTCGTTGCGTACCACGCTTTCTTATTGGCTCCTTCCTCACCCGTTGCTGCATCAAAGAGGGCGAAGTTCGTACCGGATTTAGCTTCCACCTTGGCGTACGTCGGGTAGAAATGATAGGCACTGCGCACTACCGCAAAACCGTTGCTCTTCTCGCTCTCTGCCAACGAACAGGTATCGTAGAAATTCATCTGCGAAGCGCTGTTGTTGTATATGCCCCAGAAATTATTATCGCTGATGGTACTCTTGTGCTTGTAGGTACCATAACCGGTAGCGTCCTCATAGTCGCCGTTCTTGATGATATCCTCCATCGAACCGCTGGCAGGATAATACTCCTTGTAGGTATAGGTGGTGGAAGAGTCCTTGGAGTACGGATCGATGACGAGTACCTGCGGTGCGCCTTCGATCGTATCGCCGTTAGCGAGCCAAACATAGGTGTTCGCCGGGTCATAGTCTTTCGGTGTGAGCACAAAGGTCTTTCCCGTCAACGAATCCACATTCACCATTTCCACCGCCTCGCGGGCATTCGGTACATCTATGGTGATTTGCTTGGAGCAGTTGGACTGATCGCCTGTGAAATAAGCCGTTGCAGTAGTTTTCTTTCCGTCCTCAGTAGCAGCCGGCACACCGTACAGCGAGAAAGCCTGCGGACTCTTCGGGGCAGTGATCGTCATCGAGACACCGTCGCAAGAGATCACCAGATCACCGCTTGCCTTGCCGAAAGCCACCATACCGTCCAACGTATAGGTGTTATCATCGGCGTTCACATTCGAGACCGCTGTCTCAAAAGAGGTGATCTCGCAATCTAGGTCACAACTGGTGGAATTGGTCTTGATCTGAATTAGTCTCCTTCCAGAGGGGATACAGGAGTGCAGATAATAATAGATCTCGCCGTTGGGCAACGTAGCCGGTAACTGGTTTTTGTTCTGATCAATCTGATCGTCGATACCGTCCAACGCTATGCCCGTAGTACCGGACAGCACTTCCGTCCAAGTGATACCATCGTACGACATATACCACCCGTGCCCTTTCACGTCGGTATAGACGTACTGCGTCTTGGCGGCATTCAGTTTGGCACGCAGTGAGAACGGTCCGTTCAGGTCGTTCGGGCATATACTGATCTTCTCCATCGCCACACCACCGCTCACGATCGAGGAAGCCGAAGGAAGCGTACTGGCTTTCGGTGCAAATCCTTTCCAGTTAGCCGTTGCTCCGCAGTAGATATTGATAAAGTTACAACTACAATCACCGTTGTCTGGTATGTTGATGTCGCAACTCTGAGTCCATTTATGATCCCAGTTACCTGCCGTACCGCTCGGATCCTTACGAACCACGATCACGCGGTCGTACCACGGGTTACTGCCGCTCATCGTGCCTACAAACACATTGCTGCCCGGCTCCGTGGGGTTCAGCGTTATCCATTCGTTGTTAGAGGCGTTGGTACTCTGGAAGAAATAAAGGAACAACTTAGCATTATCGTTCTTCCAATTAAATTTCTGATCACTCACTTCGGAGGCACTCTGGTCGGAGTTGAGATACACCTGTTCGCCTGCTGTGTACATACGTGCATTCACGCTCAGCGTCATGCTCATCAATAAGCCTAAAACTATATATTTTGTTTTCATAGTAGTACCTCCTTATTGTTCGATTACTACATTTTCGTTATACACCACTTTGATCTCCACACGGCGGTCACGACGCATCTCTTCGCGTTCGAGATCTTCGTTCGGGATACGCGAACCATGACCTGCCGTCACGATGCGGTTCTTGTCCACACCGCAGCTTGCTAAGTAATTAGCGACCGTTCGTGCGCGGTTAGCTGAGAGCACATCGTTGTACTCGTCCTGACCTTCCGACGAAGCGTGACCGTCAATCATGATCTTAGCATCCGGCACACGGTTCAGCGCCTCAACAATGGAGTTGAGGTAGAACATCGCCTTATTGGTCAACTGATAGCTGTCAAAAGCGAAATAGACCTTATTGAATCGCTCCACCTCTTCCGCCACCTTGCGGATATGTGCCGGAACAGGCTTTGCCTCTTCCTCTTGCGGCTGAATCATCGTGTCCGCACGAGCGATGAGGAGCGTATCCTGACGGGTCACATAGGTACGGTTAGTATCCACACGCATGAACGGCTCGAAGTAATCCTCCGTCTCATGCTTCTCCGGCTTGATATAATGCCAATGGAGACCGATCTTCACACCTCCTTCCCAAGGATGAGAAGCGTTTGCCAAAGTGGTGGCATAGGCACCCTTGTATTCGTTCATGAAGGTATATGTATCGTCCTTCCAACCGAGGTCTTCTTTGGTCGAACTGTTGGCATTATTCATTGATATATTGAAATACCCGCCTACCAACACATCTATCTGTTTCGTCACGGGGAACAAAGCCCCGAGATCAACGAAGAACGTAGCCTGCGGCCTAACGCTCATCTTGCCTTTCGACTGCGGGGCATCCTTATAGTCCTTGCGTCCGAACTCATGCATATCGGTCAGCGTCAGCTTCCATGCCGGATAATAACCCGAATGGTCAATCACACCTTCCTGTACCTTATAACGTTTGGAGACAGAGAAAGAGGGTGCGATACCTACGGCTGCAAAGATACCGGCTTTCCAATGCTCCTTGCGCATCTGGAACTGCATCGAGATAGGAATACCGATGTTATATATCGCCTCACGCTCACGCCAAGTGTCCACCGCTGCCGTGTGGTCATAATGCAGCTCATAATCCGTATCGGTCTGATCCTGCCAGTGATACCGACCGCCTATATGCGCGTACGATACATAATTAGTAAACCAAAGACCGGCGCCTACGCCCCAGTTCGGGTGAAAGAAATAAGCGTATTGCAGTTGAACCAAACCGCTGAACGAACCGTTCACGCGGTTGTCCGGTCCTTCCAACTTATACCCAAGGCTTCCATAACCCAAACCCACATGTGCTTGGATATAATGTCCTCTGCGGTCGGTCGAATCGGCAGCAATAACCACCTCACGTTGCTTAGCAACGCTGTCCGGCACCTCCACGGTACTCACCATAGTATCCGTAACGGTACGGATGACCGTGTCATTATAATGACGGATAATCGTGTCGTTTTGCGCGACAACTGGCATCTGAAACAAGAGTGCCAATAAGAAAACCCATTTGTGCCTCATGATAGTAAGATTGTTATACGTGTATTTTTGTAGTCCCTTTGGGAATCGAAATTGTTTTGGTGACTCGCCCGGGAATCGAACCCGGATTTGAGCTTTAGGAGAGCCCCGTTCTATCCATTGAACTAGCAAGTCTTTTTAACCCTTTAACACCTCGACGGAAATTCCCCGTACTCCTCGAAGGTATAGTTGAGGAAGTCATTCATCGGTTTGGCGGCTTTCGCGATGTCGGTGATTGTATCGATGAAATCGGGCGAACATACTACTTCGTCGCTCAGCGGAACCGATACCGTGTACATCTTATGTTTGAGCCATTCGGCATGTACGAAGTTCGGGTCAAATCCTGCCGGTACTTTCTTCAGTCCCGTACCCAAGTAGCTGTCAAAATCCTGCGCAAAATACTTCTTCCATGACTTGGCTCCCATGATCGCTTCCACCTCTTCGTAGTTCGCCTCGATCTCCGTGCGCAGGGCTTTGAGCAACTCTTTTCCGGGGTCCCAGATACCGGCAGCAAACATGCACTGACCGGGTTGGATATGTACGTAGTAGCCGCCTCGCATGGATTTCTTGCCCCAAGTCTTCGGCTGGCCGGGTACGCCGGTAGCGGGAAAACAACCGAACCACTCTTTGTACGGCCGTTTGTCCGCCGAGAAACGGATGTCGCGGTTGATACGCCAGATACAGTCCTTCGGTTGCAAGCCCTCCAGCGTCGGGTCGATCTTCGTCAGACGGGCGATATACTCCGTTGAAAACGCAACAAACCGATCCCTGCATGCTTGGTACCGAGCTCGGTTAGCGTCAAACCACTCCTTGTTGTTATTGACCGCTAACTCTGCCAGAAATGCTAAGGTATCTCTCATAACTTGCTAACGCACCGTCTCAATCCGTCCATCCAATGCGGTATCTCCACGCCGAAGGTCTTTTTGAACTTCGATTTGTCCAATACGCTATAGTGCGGCCGGGGAGTCTTATACTGATATTCCTCCGATAAAATCGGGCGAACTTGACATTGGGTGATACCTGCGAGCTCATGAATGGCGAGCGTAAAATCGTACCAGGAACAAACGCCTTCGTTGGTAAAATGATATACGCCCGGGTGCCAAGCCGGCGTCTCGATGACCGTGAAGATCGCCCATGCCAAGTCTGCCGCATAGGTCGGCGTACCGATCTGGTCGAAGACCACGCCGAGTCTCTCTTTCTCTTTGCCCAGACGGATCATGGTCTTGACGAAATTATTGCCGTATATCGAGTACAGCCACGCGGTACGCAGGATAACCGCTTCGGGGCACGCTGCCAGCAGGTTCTTCTCGCCCATATATTTCGTTCGTCCGTACGCCGTACGCGGCGCTACCGGGTCGCTCTCGCGGCAGGGTACATGCTCATTACCGGAGAAGACATAATCCGTACTGACATGAATCACCCGTACGCCTTGGCTGCCTAATACCGCTAACGCGTCGGCGTTGATCTTCATCGCCGTAGCCTCATCTTCCTCCGCCTTATCCACATTCGTGTAAGCCGCACAATTGACGATCAGATCGATAGAATGTGCCTCCACGAAAGCCGATACCGCAGCTTTGTCCGTGATATCCAGCAGGTAGGTATCGTCCGCCTCGATGACGTCCGTGAAGAAATACGTATGTCTCGCGTGCTCCTTACTCAGCACCCGCATCTCGTTTCCCAACTGTCCGTTTGCGCCTGTAATCAGAATATTCATAAATTCATCAATTCATCATTTCATCATTCTAAAATGGCGAATCGAATTCTGCCATTTTAGGGTGTTTCTTATCTTTCTCACTGATAATCCGCAACTCTGCCGGTACTTGCCAATCGATCGCCAGATCCGGGTCGCTCAGCAGCAGTCCGCCGTCTGCCTCCGGATGGTAGAGGTTATCGCATTTATAGGTGAAGATTGCCTGGTTGCTCAGCACGGAGAACCCGTGCGCAAAGCCCCGGGGAATGAAGAACTGCCGTTTGTTATCTTCGCTCAGCTCCACGCTGTACCACTGGCCGAAAGTAGGACTGTCTTTGCGCAGATCGACCGCTACGTCTAATACTCTGCCGACAGTGCAGCATACTAATTTCGCCTGACTGTACGGCGGACGCTGAAAATGCAGACCGCGTACAACGCCGTAGCTGGAGCAAGACTGATTATCCTGCACAAACTGCGCATCGATACCCGCTTCGCGGTACCGCTGCTCGTTATACGTCTCTACAAAATACCCCCGCGCGTCCTTGAACACTTGCGGCTCGATGACCAGTAATCCCTCAATCGGAGTTTTGATAATATTCATAATAAATCCAAAAAGCGTGCAAAGGTACTGCTTTTTTTTGACATACGCAAGGATTTGCTAATTTTTACACAAAAAAAGGCACCCCAAAGGGTGCCAATCAACCATCATCAACCGCCTATCGGTTATCTCCCAAGCAGTTACATGGGTAAGATCTCCGGCGCGAAGAAGCTACCGGCGTGATCGCGTACGACACCTTGATGCCGATATCGAAAAGCGAGCGGTTGTTGACCAACTGCTGTCCTTGCCGCTGGCTCTCGACAACCGGATACAACAGGCGTTGCAGCGGAAAACCATCCCTCGTGTCGCTAAGCATCATAAGACTCTCTTTGCCATTCAGGATGGCACTCGTACGTGTCAGGCAGTAGTCGAAATAGACGCCGATCATGACGTAGGACTTATGCCGGTCGGCGTTTACGTTAAGCGGAATCGTGTATCCCATCTCCAGGGCTATCCACCATTGTACGGTTGGTAGCGTCTGCTTGCCGCTCTGCGTCATCTCGAAATCCCGCGAAGCAGCTAAGGGGTACGACTCCTCGATGATATTGTCGTACTTCGGGTAATAGACCGAGAGCGCCGCGTTCTTTACTGTCTCCTTCCAGCTGTTCGCTATCGGGAAGACTGCCTTCGCGCCGGCTAAGAAATGAAAACCCTTCTTCGTCAAAGCTATCTGCAGCGGAATTCCTACCGAATACATTGTGTATCGCTCGTTGAGGTCGCCGATGGAATAAGAGATATCCATCTGCTCGTTCTCCACGTCGATAGTCGAGTAGGCGTCTTCGTAGCTGACCCTGCCGAACGAAGCGTTATGGGTATCGATCGTCACTCCGGTACGAAAACCGATCACGTATGGCGAGAAATAGTCGTAGTACACATGCCCACCTCCTTGAAAACCGATACGCTTGTCCACGTACGCCGTCTGCGCGCTCCAATTCGCTATTCCGCCGTGCAGGCCCAGCTCAAATACATGCTCGGCATGTAGCAGCGCGGGCAGAAGAAGCAATATGACGATTCCTGTTTTTCTCATAGCACAATCTTCTTCTCCGTCCATACTTCTTCGCCCTTCTCATAGCGGTACAGATAAACGCCGCGCGTCACCTGTCCTTCGCTCACGGGTATTCCTTGACTGTTATATATCTGTACCCGCGTAGGTGCCTCTTTCGGACCGTCTATCTCGATGATATTCGACCAGATGCTGCGACCGTCGTTCAGGTGCACGTTCAGCTGGAACACGCCCTGTAACTCGTTATGCTCCGAGTAGTCATCGCCCGTCGCGCCGGGGATGGGCTGCTCGTCTTTGTACCACTGGAATGCCGTCGCTGTCTTCCCAGGGAAATACCCCCGCAAGGCTACATTATTGCAAAGCAGCTGCCAGTTGTATTTGTTTACGATGATTTCATACAACGTATCTGCCGGTTGAGGCGGCTCCGGAGGATCAGGCGGCGTCGGCGGTTCGGGTTTCTCGCAATGGATGGTACTGAGCGTATAGACATGCTCTATACTGTCGCAATCCCGCGGACTCTTCTCCATCCATCGTTTCTCGCCCTCTTCTTCAAAGACCATTCCCCGCCACGTGAAAGGCATCAGCGTGTCGCACACCGTCGTGTCTGCCCGTTCGGTCACTATCTCCGGGCATGGCGGTACAGGTGGCTCCGGAGGTTTCGGTCTCTCGCAATGCTCCGTTTCTACATGCAGTTCGTAGTAGATACTGTCGAACCCGCACGAACTGAATACCGTATCCCGCAGGGTATTTACGATCGCGTACTCTTTGCCGCGCCATGCGATCTGCTGAAGCGTGTCGCACACCGTCGTGTCCGTCCGTATCGTGTCCGGCGTCATGCAAAGACGGATCTCGATGTCGTCCAGCGCAAAATCATTGCCGTTACCATTGGTCACATTGTTGTAAATAGTAAGCCGGATAGCGGGTATACCGGTCGGCACAATGAAATTCATACCCACCAGATACCATGGTGATGAATACTGCCAATCGGTCTTAACGGCTAAGTCCTCCGCAAACGGAATCTGCTGCGTGTTCTTTTCCGCCAAGGTCTCACCTGTCTGTGGATTCGTCAGCACGAACTTCAGACATGGAGCAATAACCGGCCCCCTGTTTCGGGTGTACCAATCGTATTGAAACCATGTGAACACATTTGCCACATAGGCGCTGAAAGTCAATTCGATACCTTCGCAAAGACCGCTTATCTCCGTTTGGTAGAACTGCTGATTACCTCCGCTACCGTCTATCTCCATAAAATACCCACGAGAGTAATCGTTCGGATAGGTATGGTCATCCTGAATGTACCATTGGGAGCGATAGGTGGATTGGTCTGCACCGGGCAAAGACCATCCGGTGGTATCGCCGTTGCAGTAACCGGATTTGGTGACAATATATTTGCCGGAACCCATACTATGGAAAACGTCATTGGTTGCCTGCGTATAACTCATGCCCGACACGGGGTTGGTACTTACCCTCGGATCGGACGGATCATTGCCGCCGAAGTCCTCTCGGAAAAGGAGTATGCCGTCCATACAAAGTTCTTCTACGGGCGGTTCGGGTTTCTCGCAATGTTTCGTGGCTACGTGTAACTCATAGTAGATACTATCAAATCCGCAGTGACTATATACCGTGTCGCGCAGGGTATTTACGATCGCGTACTCTTTGCCGCGCCACACAATCTGATCAATAGTGTCGCAGACCGTCGTGTCTGTCCGTATCGTGTCCGGCGTCATGCAGAGGTGGACCTCGATGTCGTCCAGCACAAAGTCGTTTCCGCTGCCGTTCTGCGCTACATTATTATAAATAGTGAGTTTCACTTGATGGGTGTTATCCGGCACGGTGAAGTTCATACCGATGAGCCGCCAGTGTGCAGAATACTGCCAAGACGAATTATCTCCGATAAAAGCGGAGTCAAATGGTATATCACCTGTGTCATAGGTAGCCAGTTCGGTTTCGGAAGAGGGATCGGTCAGCACAAACTTCATCCGTGGATAGATATCATCCCTGTTAGGGTTCGTATAATGTCCCCAAGTCATGACATTCGCCACATAGGCGGAGAAGGTGAGCCGGATACCGGGACAGAGACCCTCTATCATGGTGGTATAGAACGGCGCATCACCCCCTCGTCCGTCTATCTGCAAGAGATAGCCTTTTGTCTTGTCGTTCGGATGAGTGTGGTCATCCATGATATGCCACTGAATCCCATTTTGGTATCCTTGTTTGGTTACCAAAAACTTTCCGCTACTCATCCCGCTTGTCCGGCTCAAACAGGGAGAATAACCGGAGGACATGCCAAGTACAGCCGCCCGCGCAGCGTCGGCATCAGAAATCACTTCCGGATCATCCGGGTCATTACCGCCGAAATCCTCCCGGAAGAGGAGTATGCCGTCGATGCAGAGATCCTCCGTACATTTGTTCACTTTTAGTAGGAACGGATCGCTCACGGCGCGGCAGTTAATATTGTCGATATTTCCGTCTCCGGAGACGGCTACTTTGTACCATCCCGAATCGGCTTTTTGGATAGCATCGATATTCGGATTTTTACCGATGAAATCGGGTCTTTCTGTCCATGTGATGCTATCCGTCGAGTGCCACCATTTGTATTCTAATGGTTCGGCAAACGTACCGTTGTTCGAGAAATTAGCGGTGAGGGTCGTAGCTTCGTTTACGCATACTTCCGACTCTCCTGCTATCGTCACCGGCGGTGCGCAGAGGTGGATCTCGATGTCGTCCAGCGCAAAGTCATTGCCGGTGCCATTGTGCGCGACGTCATTGTAGATATACATCTGAATCGACTCGATTCCATCGGGAACCACGAAGTTCATACCAATCAACTGCCATTCAGCCGATAACTGGTTATCCCGCGCATATTTCCAAGTCTCCGGCGTGCCGTACCGCCAATCGGGCTGGATGTCGCCGGTGGATTTCTCGGCCAAGACGGCGCCGGTAGTCGGGTCCTTGAGCACGAATTTCATGCGCGGATAGACGTAACTGCTACCGAAATAATCCAGCTGTCCGGCATAGTGCACATTGACTACATAGGCGCTGAAGGTTAGTTTGCTTCCTGCGCAAAGGCCGTCAATCGTCTTGCTGTAGAACGGCTCTGCGCCGCCTCGTCCATCGACCTCCAGAAGGTAACCTCGGGTCTTGTCATTGGGATAAGTATGGTCATCCTGCCGATGCCACTGAATGCCGTTTGACCAGCCTTCCTTGCGGACGGTATAACGACCGGAACTGGGGCCACTGGGACCGGCATTGTGGTACAGCGAACTCATACCCGGTACACTCGCCATGCTAATATCCGGATCATTTGGATCATTGCCGCCGAAATCCTCGCGGAAGAGGAGCGTTCCGTCTATACAGAGTTCTTCCTCGCAATGTACTGTGGTTACATGCAACTCATAGTAGATACTATCAAACCCGCAAGAGCAGGAGAGCGTATCGCGCAGGGTGTCGGCGAGCGCGAACTCTTTGCCTCGCCAGGTGATCCGGCTGACCGTATCGCAGACCGTCGTGTCCGTCCGGATAGTGTCCGGCGTCTGGCACAAGCGGATCTCGATATCATCCATAGCGAAATCATTTCCGGTAGAGGACCCCTTCGCGTTATTACGGATCGCCAGACGGATGGACTGAATACCATCCGGGATGGTAAAATTCATGCCGACTAACTGCCAATCGGCGCTCTCCTGCCATTTCTTCCGGGGACTTCCGTCTATGGCGGACGGACCCCAGTCGTGGCTGATGGTGTCGGTGTCATACCGCGCCAGCTCTGTGCCGGTTACAGGGTCAGAGATGATAAATGACAGTTTCGGATGAATATAATTACGGCTGATCCATGCTACGTACTGTCCCGCGGTGGTCAAGTTGGCCACATAGGCGGAGAAGGTAAGCTTCTTACCCGCACAAAGACCGTCGATGATCGTACTGTAAAACTCACTATTTCCGCTGCCCAACGCATCTATCTCCACTAAATATCCACGTGTCTTATCGTTCGGGTAGGTGTGGTCATCCATAATATGCCAGACAGAATAATTAGTAAGAGTCGAATTGCGGTACCCTTCTTTGGAAACCAGATACGAGCCTCCTCCCATAGACCCTCCGGAACCAGGTGCGGTGACGAATATCTGAGAATAAGTCATTCCCTGCACGGGGGTAGTGCTGACCAAGGGATCGGATGGGTCGTTGCCGCCGAAATCATCCTTATAGAGCAGTATTCCGTCGATACAAAGCTCTTCCTCCTGCGCCACGATCGGCAGCGCAAGCGTCCAACACAGTACTATGAATAAGAGCCGTTTCATTTGTCTCTGGAATTTTGCCCGCAAAGGTACTGTTTTTTTTTGATATACGCAAGAGGTAAAATCATTTTTTTCTCAAATCGGGAATGATTTCGACACGGCGGTCTTTGGATAATTGTTTTTCGGAATTATATCTATAGGGTTTGTTGGCTCCGTATGACCAGACGAACATCCGGTCTCCCGAGATTCCTTTTTCTTCCAGCAATGCGGCAACCGCTTGGGCGCGCAGGAGGGCCAGACGTTGGTTATAGCGTTCTGTCCCAAGCCGGCAAGCATGCCCGTTAACGTGAATACGCAGGCTTGGATGACGATGCATCATCGCAGCTATGGAATCCAATATATATGCCGGCTCAAGGATCGGAATATATTCGTCCAGATGGAACCATATTACTGCTTCCGACAGCAATGAATCTAATCTTTTTTGGGGAGAGGAGCAGATGGTGTCGTGAATCAATCCCGTATTTCGGATAACTATGGTATCATGCAGGTAGATGGTATCATGTACGACCTTCTTAGCGGCCATTTCCGGGAATTGTTTCTGGAGTTCCTTCAGTTCTCTTTTCTTCTCTTTGTCGGTCTTTCCGGGCCATATGGACAGACCTGCTTTCACGCCGGCCATCCATGGGTGGCTGCTACCGGTTTTATCCGTGCCGGTAAGTCCCCGGTATTCGTTCATGAACGCGTATCGGTTTGTCTCGTTTCGAAATCCCAAAGCGGTTTTTTCATTTTGCTGAATAGCGCAGAAATCATTGATCATCATCTGCCCGAATGCCGCTACGTAGAGTTCAAGATGCGGGTTGATCCGGATGGTGGTTCCTAACTCGGCGTAGGCCTCTGCGTTGATTATATGCAGTCGGTCAGCCATGCTTTCTTCCTGCGGTTCACGGAACCTCTCGGTCTCAAACCTGCCCGGGAGATCATGGAGCAATAGTTGCCATTGCTCATACCATCCGGTGTGGGTGATATCCCCCGAGACACGGGTATAACCCGCTATCACGGGAAAAGCAACTTTCAGTCCGGCAGCGGCGTGTAATCCGATCCGGCTCTCGCGGTTCTTGAAATACCTGAACCGCAATCCTACCGGTATCTCTAATAAATAGGCCTGCTGATTCTCTTGCCAATGATCAAGTTCGGTACGATGGATATATGTCTCGCCCATATAGTCGGTTAGAGCAGAGCCGTCCTGCCATTCGCGCCATTCCATCGGTTGGGTTAGTCGGGCTGAGGAGGCTATGCGGCTGAAAGACAATCCTGCCTGCACGCCGATACCGGGAAGAAAAAAGAACGTGTATCCTGCGCCTGCAGAAAAAGCACCTCCGATAGTCACTTCCCCTCCGGTCAACGGATAATTCCAATGACTCACGCCTCCGGCTCCGTAGATATCTATATAATGACGAACGGGCTTCTCTTCCGGTGCTTTCTGCTTACCGGAAACATCGGTACAAACAACGATGAAAACGGAGAAAATGATGATTCCGATGCGTTTCATGGTATAAGTATTTTACGGATTTGTATTTGTGTCTTCCCGTCATGCCATCGGATGAGATAAATCCCGCTTCCATCGGCATGAACGCATCTCCTGCCGTCCATAGTATAAATCTCCGTCTCTCCTTCGCTCCAGACGGGTAAGACAGCTGTTTCCTCTAATCCTTCGGTAGGTCGCATTTCGTATACACAACTACGATAGACTATGCCGTCATCCCCGGTCATCTCTACCTGGTAGTAACCGTTCAAACCGAGGTACTCATAGTAGAATTGCTCTGTTGCGTTTTCCATCCGTTCTCCGTTCCGATACCATTGATAAGCGGTAAAAGTCAGGCCCGCGTCATTATTCTTTCCGCTGTTGTCTACGAAGAGAACATCGTTTCCTTTGCGATGAACCAATCCGTCCAGATCTATGGAAGCCTGTATCTCATGAGGAAGGCCTCTGCACTCGCTCTCTCCGGCCGATGATGCGTAAAAAAGCACGGTGAAATCGAGCATAGTTATGGGTAATTCGCCGGGAATGGGTACTACTATCGGTCCTTCGGCAGGCAACTCTTCCCCATATACGGAGACAAATCCTAAGGCTGCGGCTTTTTCGGAAACGATCAGGTCGTATAGGTCCGGGTGGCCTTCACGGATGTCATAATGTATCTCCATAGAGGTGTCGGATTCGCAAATAGAGATCACCGGCTTGACCTCCACTACGGGCACCGGGGCAACTTGGCAAACCAAACTCACCTCCAGCGGACAACCTTCCTCTGTCCGGTCGGTCATCACTACTGTTTCCCCTGTCTCGGAGAAAGAGTATTCCTTCGTAGTCCCGTCGGCAAAGGAGTATATACCATGGTAAGGCATGTCGGTCATACAAACGGTGACAACCTTTCTTTGCTTCTCTGCTCGTCCAAGTCTCCACGTGGCGGTGTTGGCCGAGTGTTGCCATTCGGTCACGCATCTGGAGTTCTGTACGGCCCGCTTGACGCAAACCGTTACCGGCACGGCCAGACCGTAACGGCTCAGCGTAATGGTAGTATCCAAAGAGGCCGAATTAACCCGTAAGGTATCCAGAAGTTCTTCTCCGTCTCCTCCGCGGTACAACAACCAGCAATACGTGAAATCTCCTTCTCCGCTCGCACTCTCATCATCGCTGATATGCATCTCTACTTCCTGTATCGTCCCGTTCTCCAGGCAAACCTGCTCCTCTATTTCCCCGATGGAACCGGCGTTATATGCACTATACACACGAATGACTACTTCTCCTTCCGATCTCTGCCAACCCATCAGTCCGGTGTTGTCCTTTACTTCTCTACGGAACGTGTATATCTCACCGTTGACCATCGGGATACGGGCTATCTCCAGTTCCGTGGTATCGCTCTCAGGAATAACGACGTCGTTGCAAAGCCAACGGTAGGTATAAATGCCGTTTCCTCCGGTTACAGTTTCAGTCTCCCGGACGGTATCTGTACAAACAGGGGTGCATAACTCGCGTTCGTAGGATTCTATCTTCCCCGGATGGATCGTATTAAAGGCCACTACTTTGTGCGCGTGCTCGCATGGTAGGGGTAATGCTTGGCAGGTTGCTTCGCTCACCTTGCGGGTAAAGGTGTACTCTCCGGGGCTTGTGAAAGTATAGTCAAACGATGGCGTACTTACTTTTACAGAGCCTATATACAGCGGTTCTCGCGTGTCATCCGGAACGGGACTCCAACTCTGCGTCGCAGTATCCAGCACGGCGTGCTCCATTTTCCATATATACTCAAATACCTCTCTTCCCCCAGAGGCATCCATCTTGCTTTGTATCGTCAATACTTGCGGAAGGCCGTAGATAGTATCGGTGTCTTCGTATAAATCACCCGGATCAAACCTCCGGCGGACGGAAAGAAAAAGCCTCCCTTCTGCTTCGCCCGTTCCGCCTTTTGATGCCGTCCATTCGGTCTTGCATTTGGTATCATGGACATATCTGCGGAAGGCGTACTCGCCCGCTACATCTGTCGGCATAGCCCACTCATCATAGGTAGGTTGCGCCATATAAAAAGTATCCATCGGTTCATAACTATCCGGAAAGCCGTTCTCATCGTGGCCCAAGACGGTGTCGCGGATAATCATGTATTGGTAGGATGCGTTCGTATGGTCCTGCTCGTCGTCTTTTCCGCCGCTGGCTTCCTTTCCGCTGTTGTTCTTGTCCTTAAATCGTACATCCTCCTCATTCCAGCAGGCAGAATATACTCCGGTCACGATGCCGGCATCGAAGGCTTCATACCCCTTTACAATCGTGTACACCTGCTTCACTGCCGGACCGCAACTGATGGTCAGGATCACCTCCTGATTGCCGCAAGGGCGTTTCACTTCTGCCGACGCACCCTTGGGATTGGGAATAAAAATAACATCCGGACTCGGCGAGTACCAATCTCCGGAACCAAAGGCCGTACTGTTCAGCCTCTCCAGACCTATAGTGTTCCGCGGGCTGTTTCCTTCTGACGGCGCTCCTACACCTTCCGCACGCATGATCGGCACGGTCTCTGCGTTCAGTAAAACGGCTTTGACGGAAAGCTCCGAGGCAATGTGGTTGGAAAAACAAACCAGCTGCGGGTGGCTCTCATAGCCTCCTGCAAAGCACCTCCATTCATCTTCCGGATTCTCATAGTAAGGACTTGAAAGCCCGATGAAATCGGACGATTTGGCAATCGCGTATTGGGTGTTGTCTGTG
>OCVV011360759.1_pt1 | contig 136275 bp, 97 predicted proteins | sample 1539721 | NCBI WGS metagenome assembly OCVV01 (sample SAMN02144230, study PRJEB22623) | gut metagenome | biome: sheep rumen | host: Ovis aries | place: New Zealand
AAAACCAGTAGCGATGCAGTAGGACACGTTATTGTGTGGGACAGGACGAAAACTGTAGAGGATTTTTGACTACAACTAAATTCCAATTTATGTAAACGGCTTGAAACAGATGATTCCGTAAAAATGGTAACTAAATCCGTAATACTTGTTAGTTGCGTTTGGCGGAAAAGCCGTAACTTTGCAGCCTGGAGAAGGGAACGTATATCGCAAACGAAGGAAAAAGAATCGTGGAATGACTGACGATAATTTAAAAACAGAAATGACTATGAAGAAAATTATGATGATGACGCTCACGGCACTGCTGGTCATCAGCTTGAGTGCCTGCGCGCAAACCAACAAAACAAAGGAGAACAAGGAAATGAAAACATTGGTAGCCTGTGCCGACCTGAAGGCAACCTATCCTGCCGTGAACTGGAAAGAGGGGAAACTGCTCAACAGAGCTTCGAAGAAGGAATTGGAAAGTTGGATCAACGAACTGCATTGATGAGGAAACTGATTGCGTGTGAGGAAGGAGAAAGATAATGTCGTGTCCCTACATTTCAAAATAAGAAACAAAGTGACAATGAAAAAAATAGCTTTATCAGCCCTGTTTGCAGCCTTGCTGCTCTGCTCGTGTCGCGGAAGCAATGCCCGTCAACTGACAGCCGAAATGGCCTGCGAGGCAGTGAACAACTATTGTCATCAGACGTACGACTGGAGCATGGCCGAGGAGAATCCCGACATGATGTATGTGGCGATGGGCAGTGAGACTGAAACAGAGTATGAGGTGATATTCCGCAGCTATACGGGCGCTTTCGTCCACTTCCATGTCGACAAGGCGAGCGGCATGGCAAGGATGGTAGAGCAGGTGCCGGCGATGAACTTGGAGAGTGAGGCCGGTACCATCAACCTGTTCGATTATCTGGGGGCTGCGCATGACTGATGAAAAGTCGCGCCGCACGGGCTTCATCCCATCACGACATCGAGCACCATCATCAAGACGAATCCCATGGCGAAGCCGATGGTGCTCAGGTTGGAGTGCCTGCCCGACGAAGCTTCAGGGATGAGTTCCTCTACGACCACGTAGAACATGGCTCCTGCTGCGAAGGCCAGCATGTAGGGCAAGACGGGGGTGAGCAGTGAGGCCAGCAAGATGACGGCCAGACCTCCCACTGGCTCAACGGCTCCGCTGAGGCTGCCCAGCATGAAGGAGCGCCAACGCGAATTGCCTTCGGCGCGCATAGGCATGGAGATGATGGCACCCTCCGGGATGTTCTGAATGGCAATGCCCAGCGATACGGCCACGGCTGAGGCCATGGAAATCGTATCAACGCCCTGTCCGGCTCCGGCAAGCACCACGCCGACGGCCATGCCTTCGGGCAGGTTGTGGATGGTGACGGCCAGTGCCAGCATCGCCGTGCGCGACAGTTTCGAGCGAGGACCCTCTGGCTGGGATGTTCCCAGGTGCAAGTGAGGTGTCAGCTCGTCAATCAGCAGCAGGAATCCCATGCCCAGTAGAAATCCTGCAGCGGCCGGCACCACAGCCCAGGCTCCTTCCGCCTCTTCCATTTCCATGGCGGGAATGAGCAGCGACCAAACGGATGCAGCCACCATCACGCCGGAGGCAAAGCCCAGCAACGACTTCTGCACCCGCTCCGGCATCTCGTCTTTCATGAAAAATACGAATGCCGAACCTGCGATAGTGCCCAGCAGAGGAATCAGCAGTCCTATGACGATTGTTTCCATATTGTTTTTTCCTTTTTTTTGCGGCAAGTTTTAAAAAAATCTTTCCTTTATGATAGTTTGTCGGCGATGAGCCTTGCGATACGCTTGTCCAGCGCCATGATGGTGAGCATGGGCGGCAGACCTAAAGCCCCACGTCGGCCCTCACGGCATTGCCGGTGGCCAGCGTAGTGGTGCCGCCCAGCCGCACAGGGTAGGGGGGAAGATTCAGTTCCGTCATATCTTTTGCAAAGGTACGAATAAGTGAGCGAAATGCAAAGCAAAAACCAAGTTTTTGCTTTCATTTCCGAACAAATGGAGCAGCGAGTGCCAATAAACTCGTTTAATTGGCCGAGTCGTGACATTTGAAGACGAAGTCAACGCAAGTACCTTCGACGTATGTCAAAGTTCTTTCTCCGCTGCGCTACGAAAGCGTCTCCTAACGTCGCCGAGCGACGAATAAGTGAGTGAAAAACCTCACTTTGAAGCGCCCACAAGCAGCATGCCCAGTTGTACGAACGTCAGCGCCGACAAGGCAGGCCATTGGTTAGGATAGATAAGAAATCTATGGAAAATGTGCAGGAATCCCGATGATTTTTTGTAAATTTGCAAGCGGAAACTGATCGTTATAACTATTAATTACCAACAGAACTATGCAGAACTTTGATTACATGACCCCGACACGACTCATCTTCGGACGTGAGTCGATTGTGAAACTGCCCGAGGTGATGCGCCCTCTCGGCAAGCGCGTGTTGCTCACCTACGGTGGCGGCAGCATCAAGAAGATAGGTCTCTACGACCGCGTGAAGGAGCTGCTCAGCGACTTCGAAATCTTCGAACTGCCCGGCATCCAACCCAATCCGAAGTACGACCCCAGCGTGCTGGAGGGCGTGCGCATCTGCAAGGCCGAACAGATTGACGTCATCCTGGCCGTGGGCGGCGGTTCGGTGCTCGACTGCTCGAAGGCCATTGCCGGCTCGGCCTACTACGACGGCGACCCCTGGGACATCATCACCGGAAAGGCTCCCACGCTGAAGGCCATTCCCATCGTCGACATCCTGACGCTGGCCGCCACGGGCTCTGAGTACGACAGCGGCGGCGTGATCTCGCGCACTGAGACCAACGACAAGTTGGCCTACTTCAGCCCGCTGGTGTTCCCCGTGTGCTCCATCCTCGACCCCGTCTACACGTTCAGCGTGTCGAAGAAGCAGACCGCCGCAGGTTGTGCCGATGCTATGAACCACACCATCGAGCAGTACTTCGCTGCCGACACAACGCTGCTCAACGACGGCTTCTGCGAGTCGATGCTGCGCTCGCTGATGGTGAACGGCCGCAAGTGCCTCGACAATCCTGAGGACTACACCGCCCGCGCCGAGATGATGCTCTGCTGCACCTACGGCTGCAACGACATCCTGTCCCTCGGCAACAGCCCCTCGGGATGGCCCTGCCACGGCATTGAGCACGCACTGAGCGCCTATTACGACATCACCCACGGCGAGGGACTGGCCATCATCACCCCGCGCTGGATGCGCCACATCCTCAACGAGAACACCATCGACCGCTTCGTGAAGTACGGCATCAACGTCTTTGGAATCGGTGCCTCGCTGCCCAAGCAGGAGATTGCCGACAAGGCCATCGACGCCACCTATCGCTTCTTCGAGAGCATCAACCTCCCGATGCATCTGCGCGAAGTGGGCATCGACGACAGCCGCATCGACGAGATGGCTCACCACATCGCCGTGAACGAAGGGCTGGAGCATGCCTACGCTCCCCTCAGCGAACAGGACATCAAGGAAATACTGCTGGCAAGTCTTTAACCGTATTTTTTTTCTTAGGAACAATCTTGACGATATGGAAGTCATACAGAGTTTCACCATCGACCACACCCGTCTGAAGCCGGGCATCTACGTATCGCGCGAAGACAGAGGGTTCACCACCTTCGACCTGCGCATCACCGAACCCAACCAGGAACCGTCTGTAGCTCCGGCTGCCATGCACAGTCTGGAGCATCTCATGGCCACCTGGTTCCGCAACAGCGAGGCGAAGGACGACGTGGTCTACGTGGGTCCGATGGGTTGCCTGACGGGCATGTACATCATCATGACGGGCACTTACACCGTGGACGACATGCGCCGCCTCACCATCGAGTGTCTGGAGTGGATACTGAAGCAGACCGAGGTGCCGGCCACGCAGCCCGAGAGCTGCGGCAACTACCTGCTGCACGATCTGCCCATGTGCAAGTGGGAGAGTGCCCGCTATCTCGACCGACTGCGGCACGACTTCCACTGCGAGTACACGAAGCTGCAGGTCACCCTCAGCGACGGCAAGGTGTTTGCCGACGCATAGGGGGCCTTTCACGATACGCAGCCTTTTTTCTTCCCTGAGGGAGGCAGCCTCTTCCTTGAGGAAATCCCCTTTTTTGGTCAGCAAAACAACTCATTTTGCTGACCAAATTAACTTGTTTCCCAAAGCAAATCAACTTGTTTTGTTCTAAGAAAGCAATAAAAAACTTCCCTTTTCTTTTGCATTTCGCTCACTTATTCGTATCTTTGCCAGTTGAAAAGAAAGAATACCAATACGGAATGCTTATGAAACGACTCTTTGCCCTTGTAGTTGTGTTGGCTGCCTTGCTGCCGCTGTGCGCGCAGGATGAGGCCAACCCCGTGGCCGATGCCAAGGCCGTTGTGACGTCGGGCTGTGCGCGCTTCACGGTGCTCACGCCCGAGATGATTCGCATTCAGTACAGCGATGGCAGGAAGTTTGAAGACCGCGCCACGTTTGCCGTGATCAACCGGAAACTGCCCGTGCCAGCCTATAAGGTGAGGAAAAAGGGCGGCTGGCTCACCATTACCACCGACGCGCTGACGCTGCGCTACAAAATGGGCGAGCCCATCAATGCCGACAATGCTGAGGCGCTGAGCGTGACGCTCAAGCTGCAGGGACAGCCCGTGACGTGGCACCCCGGCATGCAGGACACGCAGAACCTGAAAGGCACCACGCGCACCCTTGACGGCCAGAACGGCACCAACAAGGAGCAGGCATTGGAGAACGGACTGCTCTCGCGGTCGGGATGGAGCATCATCGACGAGTCGCCCCGCACGAAGCGCGGCGACGGCTCCACGTCGTTTGCCTTCGACGGCGATGTCGACGGCATGCCCTGGGTGGCTGAGCCAGTGGACAAAGAGGCCGTCGACTGGTACTTCCTCGGCTACGGCCACCAGTACCGCAAGGCGCTGGGCGACTTCACGAAGATTGCCGGTAGGCAACCCATGCCGCCGCTCTATGTGCTGGGCTATTGGTACAGCAAGTACCAGCGCTACACGGCCGACGAGTTCAAGCAGATTGCCACCGACGTCAGGCAGAACCAGATTCCGATGGACGTGATGATATTCGACATGGACTGGCACACCGAGGGCTGGACGGGCTGGACCTGGGACCGCTCAATCATTCCCGACCCCGAGGGACTTATCGACTTCATGCACCAGAAAGGGCTGAAGGTGGCGCTGAACCTGCATCCGGCCGACGGTGTAGACGACGATGAAGACTTCTTCGACGACGTGCGTAAGGACATGGGCCTGGGCCAGGACGTGAAGCGCGTGCCCTGGAACCTGAGCGACGGGAAGTTCTATCACTCCATGTTCAACCGCATCCTGCGTGCCCGCGAGCGTCAGGGCGTGGACTTCTGGTGGATTGACTGGCAGCAGAACCTCACGAGCAAGTTCCTCGAGGGACTGGGCGAGACGTTCTGGTGCAACCACGTGTTCTACAACGACATGCGGCTGAACCGCACCGACCGCCGTCCGCTCATCTACCACCGCTGGGGCGGACTGGGCTGCCACCGCTACCCGATAGGCTTCTCGGGCGATGCCTACAGCAATTTCCCCACGTTGGCCTGGCAGCCCTACTTCACGGCAACGGCCTCCAACGTGTGCTTCGGCTATTGGGGCCACGACCTGGGCGGCCACGTGCAGGACGGTCCGAACGATCCAGAGCTCTACCTGCGCTGGATGCAGTTCGGCGTGTTTACCCCCATCTTCCGCACCCACGCCACCAATCAGCCCCACATCGAGCGCCGCATCTGGAAGTACAGCAACTTCCCCCTGCTGCTCGAGACGGTGAAGCTGCGCTACAGGCTGATGCCCTATATCTACACCGCCTGCCGGCAGGCTTACGACACGGGCGTCTCCATCTGCCGGCCGCTCTACTACTACTGGCCCGAGCGCGATGAGGCCTACAGCTGCAAGGACGAATACATGTTCGGCGACGACATCCTCGTGGCACCCGTGCTGCAGGCATCGGGTCAGGACGGCAAGACCGTGCGCACGACGTGGCTGCCCGAAGGCCGCTGGTTCGACGTGTGCCGCAATCGCATTGTGGAGGGCAACCAGCAGCTGCGGGATGCCTACGACATGAGTGAGACACCTTATTTCTATAAGGCAGGCGCGGTCATCGTGTGCAATCCGCCCGTGCAGAACCTGCAGACGCGGCCCGACCGACTGGTGCTGCAAGTGGTGCCCGGTGGCGACGGCCAGACCACGCTCTACGAGGACGAGGGCGACTCGGAGGACTACAAGCAGGGCGAATTTGCCACCACGCTCATTGAGCATCGTGGGCAGACCGTCAGCATCCTGCCGCGCGAGGGCAGCTACAAGGGCATGACGGCCGAGCGGGCCTACACCGTGGAGTTCCTCGGTTGTGAGCGTCCGGCTGGCGTGACTGTCAATGGCGATGCTGTGCCCAACGGCCTTTGGAACTACGACGAGGCCACGCGGCGCCTGACCGTCTTCGTCGGCTCTACGCCCTGTTCAGAGCGCATCGACATCTGTCGAAATTGAGATTAGGAAATCCGTGCCATCCGTATTACTCCGTGCCATCCGTGGCAGCAAATCTTGAAACTCGAAAATTTAATCCCGAAACTCATAACATGCCATACCGCTTACCCGCTGAATGGGAACCGCAGGAGTTTGTCCTGCTCACGTGGCCCAACGAAACCACCGACTGGGCTCCCTACCTACAGGACATCCGCCAGACCATGACGGAGATGGCACTCGCCATTGCCCGCCACGAGAAGGTGGTCATCCTCTCGATGTACCGAAACGACGTGCCCGACCAACTGCACACGACGGAGAACGTCATGGTGGTAGAGCTGCCCAACAACGACACTTGGGCGCGTGACTTCGGTCCCATCGTGCTGATGCGCACGCCGTCGGCAGACGGGAGTGAAGGGCCGGAGCCGACCGTCTGGCTCGACTTCCGCTTCAACGGCTGGGGCGAGAAATTTCTGGCCGATTGGGACAACCAGATTCCCAAAAAACTCTGGGAGAGCCTGGCCCTTGTGGGAAAAGCAGGCTACGAAAACCATCAGGACTTCGTGCTCGAAGGTGGCTCCGTCGATACCGACGGGCAGGGCACGCTCTTCACCACCTCGCAGTGCCTGCTGGCGCCGCATCGCAACCAGCCCCTTACACAGGCCGAGATAGAAGAGCAACTGAAGTGCAGGCTCAGGGTGAGCCGCGTGGTGTGGCTCGACCACGGCAACCTCGTGGGCGACGATACCGACGGGCATATCGACACCATCGTACGCTGTGCACCGGAGAACACGCTGGTCTACGTGGGATGCGACGACACGGACGATGAGCAGTATGAAGACTTCTTGGCGTTGGAAAAACAGCTGAAGACCCTGCGCACTGCCGACGGGCGTCCCTACCGCCTGCTGCGTCTGCCCATGCCCGAGCCCATCTATGAGGGGCAAGGGACAAGGGGCAAGGGGCAAGAGGCTTCTGCCGAGGGGCAAGAGGCCGAACGCCTGCCAGCCACCTATGCCAACTTCCTGATTATTAATGGGGCCGTGCTGGTGCCTACCTATGCTCAGCCCAAGAAAGACGCCGAGGCATTGCGCATTGTCCAGCAGGCTTTCCCCGATCGGGAAATGATAGGCATCGATGCCCGCACCATCATCCGCCAACATGGTTCCGTGCATTGCCTGACGATGCAGGTGCCGTCAGGCGAGGAATAGTTAATCGAGACCGACATGATAGAACTGAAGAATGGACGAATAGCAGCAGGCGAGCGGGTGGTCATCGGCGACCTCTCGTTTGTGGCACCGGCGGGCAAGGTCACTTGTCTGGTGGGGCCGCGCGGGTGTGGCAAGACGCTGCTCGTGCGCTCGTTGCTGGGATTGTGGCCCTTGGAGAAAGGTTTCGCTACCTTGCAGGGCGAGCCCGTCACACGGCTGTCGGCCCCCTGGTTGCGCCGCCTCATGGTCTACGTGCCGCAAGAATTGCCCGACAGCCTGACCGATGCCCTCGATGCTCTTGATGAGGGGCTGGCGACCGGTCGCCGCGCCGTTGTGGCTGACGATCCGTTTGTGGCGATGTCTGAAGAGCGGGCGCTGCTGTTGGCCAATCGCTTGCAGGCTTTGGCCGGCGAGGGTAGGGCAGTGGTGGTGGCCTGTAGCGAGGCCGATGTCAGCCACTTCGATCCCACCGTCACTTTGGTCTGTCAAATCGAAAATCCGTCAATTCGTCAATTGTAAATCATCACCCATGCATATCACCATCATTAGTTTCCTCCTGGGGCTGCTGTTGCTCGTCGTGCCAGTTTATCTGCTGCACGTGTTGCAGGTGCCCATAGCCGACAAGGTGCTGAAGTCCTTCGGACGTTCGGCTGCCGCCCTGCTGCTGTTGGGCTTGTGCCTCTACCTCGTGTTCCACTTCAACCACTGGGCCATTAATCTGCTCGCCCTGCTACTGATGACGGCAGGAGGCATGTTGCTGGTGGTGCGCCGGGCCCGGCTCGGCCATCGCATGTTGGTGCCCGTGGGGGCAGGTCTGTTGACGGCGGTGCTCGTCGTGGGAGCATGGCTGCTGTTGCTGGCCCTCGGAGTGCGACGCCCGTTGGAAGCCCAATACCTCCTGCCCGTGGCAGGATTCCTCGTCGGCAGCATGACAGAAACACTCAGCCATGCCTTGTCAGTATACTATCGCAGTCTGATTCATCACGACCAGTTGTATTACTACAAAATAGGCAATGGCGCGTCGCCCGCTGAAGCCCTGGCGTGGTATGTGCGCCGGTCGCTGGAGGCCGCCGTGCTGCCGCATCTGAAGCGCATGTCGGGCATCGTGCTCGCCGCATCGCCCTTGGTGGTGTGGGCCATGCTGCTCAGCGGCACGCCGGTCGTTGAGGCTGTCGCCGTGCAGCTGTTGCTGCTTGTGGCTGACTTCTCGGCCTCCATCATCGCCCTTGTGGTAATGCTATTCGTGGCACGCCGCTACTCTTTCGACGGCTATGGACGCCTGAAATCCTGATTAATTCTAAAAATAATACCATATTCCCATGAAACTAGCAGAAGGACTCAGTATCCGTAAAGATTTGCAGACGCGCATCGAACAAATCAAGGTGCGCCTGCTCAACAACATGAAAGTGCAGGAAGGCGATGCTCCCACCGAGCAGCCTGCCGACCTGATGAAGGAACTCGATGCCTGCCTGGTGCAGTTGGAGGACATGATGTATCGCATCAATGCCACCAACATGCACACCGTGAAAGATGGCAAGACACTCACACAGATGATGGCTGCGCGCGATGTGCTGGGCAAGCGCGTGCAGGTGTTGCGCGAAGCCTTCGACCGCGCGTCGCAGTCGCAAGACCGCTACGGCCGCAACGAGATTCGCTACGTCACCACCGTCGACGTGCCCACCCTGCGCAAGCAGATTGACACCTACTCGCAGCAACTGCGACAGCTCGACATGGAGATTCAGGCATTGAACTTTGCCACAGAGCTGGAAGACGGCGTTGCCACGCAGAAGTAATAAAACCAAACCGGGGAGCAGATAGCGGCGCGACAGGGTGAGCTAAAAAAACGAAGTCTTCGGACTTTATGATCAGGTTGTCGGCTCGGAACGGCCGGCATGGTCTTAGTGACCACCTCACGGTGCAAAGTTCAGCACAACTGCACGCCGCATGGTTCACTTCGCATTTCGCACTACCATTTAGCTAACTGCCGCCGCACTGCTCCCCTTTTTCTCCTACCGATTGAAATGAGCAAAGCATCCGATATACGGCTGACGTTCCACAAAGCCAACACCGACAGCGAATTGCTGATACCCCTGGCCCAAAGCAGTGTACGGGCCGGATTTCCTTCGCCTGCGCAAGACTACATGGGCGAGGAAATCGACCTGAACAAACTCCTGGTGCGCCATCGGGAAGCAACGTTCTACGTGCGTATCTCTGGTGAGTCGATGACCGATGCCGGCATCCTCGACGGCGATCTGGCTGTGGTCGACAAGGAACTCGAAGCCCGCGACGGCGATTTCGTCATTGCCTATGTAGATGGCGAGTTCACCATCAAGCAGTTTCGGATGGATGAGAGCGGAACCTTTGGTTGGCTGCAGCCGTGGAACAACCATTTCCCGCCCATTCGTGTGGATGCTTCTAACGACTTCATTATCTGGGGCGTAGTCACCTACGTCATCCATCCCGCCAAGAAACCGCAGTAAGGTCAGGGAAAGTAAGTTAATAGCCTAAACTCTCAACTCTCAACCCTAAACTCTCAACTCTCAACTCCCAACTCTCAACTCCCCCTCATGTCTCTCTTCGCCGTTGCAGACTGTAATAACTTCTATTGCTCCTGCGAGCGCGTGTTCCATCCGGAGCTCACAGGCAAACCCGTCGTTGTGCTATCCAACAACGACGGCTGCGTCATTGCGCGGTCGGAAGAGGCTAAGGCACTGGGGCTGAAAATGGGCGCCCCATTCTTTCAGGTGCGGGAACTGCTTGAGCGCGAGCATGTGGCCGTGTTCTCCAGCAACTACACCCTCTACGGCTCGCTCTCGGGGCGCGTCATGTCGCTGCTCAGTCAGTACACGCCTTCGCTCGACATCTATTCTATTGACGAGGCTTTCCTCGACCTTACCGAAATGGATGCCAACCGCGACATCAAGCGCTATGGCGAGCAGATAGCCCGAAGGGTGAAGCGGGCCACGGGCATTCCTATTTCCGTGGGCATCGCTCCCACGAAGACACTTGCCAAGATGGCTAGTAAGTTTGCCAAGAAATACAAGGGCTACCGGGGATGTTGCCTGATTGGTACCGATGAGCAACGGCTGAAGGCCCTTCGCCTCTTCTCCGTGGAGGATGTTTGGGGCATCGGTCGCCGCATTGCCAAGCAACTGGCTTATCATGGCATCACGACGGCTGCCGATTTTGCCAGCCAGAAGGAGAGTTGGGTGCGCGGTAAGTTCAGCGTCACTACGCTGCGCACGTGGAAGGAACTCAACGGCGAGAGTTGCATCGTGCTGGAAGACATGAGCGAGAAGAAGTCCATCTGCACCAGCCGCAGCTTTTCGGGGCAGGGCATCAGCGATCCTGCCATTCTGGAGGAGGCCGTTGCCAATTTCGCCGCACGCTGTGCCGCCAAGCTGCGTCGCCAGCGTTCCTATTGCCAAGGCATCACGGTGTTTGCCCACACCAGTCCGTTTCGCGAGGACGTGCCGCTCTGCTACCTGCAGCAGTCGGTGCAGTTATCGGTGCCCACGCAGGACACGGCCGAAATCGTGAAAGCTGCCGTCGGCATGCTCAAGGCCAAGCTGCAGGAGGGGCTTTTCAAGAAAGCAGGCGTCATCATCTGGAACATCACGTCGGCACGGGCCATACAGCAAGACCTCTTCGATCCTGTCGACCGCAAGAAACAGAAAGCGTTGCTCGATGCCATCGACGAAATCAACCGGCGCAATGGTCACGACACGGTGCGCGTGGCTACGCAAGGCACCGACGTGCGCTTCGGTCTCAAGCACGAATACCTCTCCCGGCAGTACACCACGAACATCGATGACATCCTCGTAGCTAAGACGGTCTGATTTTTTTCTTGACAGATAGCATCCATTTCTCAACCTTTTTTCGTACTTTTGCAGGCGAAGTTAAAATATTAGCATAACTGATGATGAAAAAACTGTATTTTTTCCTGCTCGCTGCGACCTTGTGCGTGGCATGCAACAATAAGTCCGACCGCTCAGCTGCCGACGGGCAGATAAGCGATTTCTACGATCAGCGGGCCGCGCAGTCGGCAGCACAGCAAGGCGCTGAGGCCACGGCTTCCACCTCGTCGGCAGGAACTGGTAACACTGCCATCAAAATGTATGAGGTGCCGGCACGCCTCACCGACCGACCCGAGGTGATACTCCACCGCCAGGGCTTCACGATTTCCTACAACAAGACCACGAAGACCCCGAACTGGGTGGCGTGGCATCTGACGAAGGGCCACACCTACGGTCGCATTCAGCGCGAGACGCAGGCCTTCCAGGAGGATAGCAGCGTGCCGGCTCCACGTGCCACACTCGACGACTACTACAACTCGCGCTACGACCGCGGCCATATGTGTCCGGCTGGCGACAATAAATGGAGCGAGCAGTCTATGAGCCAAACGTTCCTGCTCTCCAATATCTGCCCACAGAACCACGGACTGAATAAGAACGCCTGGAACGATCTGGAAATACAATGTCGCGACTGGGCCCGTGAGTACAATTCAGTTGACATCGTCTGCGGACCCGTTTATCGCACTGCCACACGCTCGGATGGCAAGATGCGTGCCTCTGCGTTTCAGAAGTACATCGGCCGCAACAAGGTGTGGGTGCCCGACGCCTTCTTCAAGGTGGTGCTCTGCCGCGGCAGGCAGCCCAAGGCCATCGGCTTCATCTACGAGAACCGAGGCGGCCTGCAGCGCATGTCGGACTGCATGTGTTCGGTCGACGACATAGAGCGCATCACGGGCATCGACTTCTACCCCCTCCTGGCCGACGACGTCGAGAACCGCATCGAGGCCCGTGCCAGTCTGCGAGAGTGGTAGGAAAGTGCAAAAAAATGTTTATTCATTTTGTCGTTTGACAACTTCTTTGTAACTTTGCACCCAAATTGCGGAATGTGGCTCGTGTGCCGCTGCATGTTTCGCAAATTGGTAAATCGTTAATAGTACATTTGGCGTGAAAATAAGAAAGGTGATGGATGCCCTTGAACGATTCGCGCCTCTGCCCTTGCAGGAGAGCTACGACAATGCTGGCCTGCAGGTTGGACTGACAGAGGCGGAGATTTCAGGGGCATTATTGTGTTTGGACGTGACGGAGGCAGTGGTCGACGAGGCCATTCGCCGGGGCTGTAATCTCATTGTGGCCCACCATCCGCTTATCTTCCGTAAGCTGGCTCACGTCAGCGACGGAAACTACGTGGAGCGTGCCGTCATCAAGGCCATCAAGAACGACGTCGTTATCATGGCCATGCACACAAATATGGACAATGCCCAGGACGGCGTGAACTTCCGCATGGCAGCCAAGATGGGACTCTCCGATGTAGACTTCCTGCCCTCGCAGCGGCGGCAGATGACGCTCTCCGGCGAGGAGGTGGCTTACGGCAGTGGTGTCGTAGGCACGTTGGCCCAGCCGATGGAGGCTCGCGCGTTCATCATGATGCTCAAGGAGCGTTTCGGCGTTGCCTCGGTGCGTGCTAACGAATTGCTGCAGCGCCCCATACAACGTGTGGCCATCTGTGGCGGCAGCGGTGCGTTCCTGTTGGGCGATGCCCGGCAGGCGGGTGCCGATGCGTTTGTCACGGGCGAGATGGGCTACCACGAGTTCTTCGGCCATGAGCAGCAGTTGCAGATATGCGTCATCGGCCATTACGAGAGCGAGCAGTTCACGACGGAAATCTTCCGCGACATCATCAGCCGCGAGTGCCCTGGCGTGCCGACCTTCATCGCCGAGACGAACACGAATCCGATAGTATATATATAATAACAATGTGACCCGTGCCTCCATGCTGGTCCTCCCCCCCTTGGGGGGATAAGAAGGGAGGTTTTCATCTATGGCAACAAAGAAAGATCCCACCGATCTGTCGGTAGAAGAGAAACTGAAGACTCTTTATCAGCTTCAGACAACATTGTCGGGCATCGACGAGAAGCGCGCACTGCGTGGCGAACTGCCCTTGGAAGTGCAAGACCTGGAAGACGAGATTGCCGGACTCACCACCCGCATCGAGAAAATCCAGAGCGAAATCAAGGATTTCCAGGCTGCTATCAGCATGAAGAAAGGCGAAATCCAGGAGGCTCAGTCCTACGTAGACCGCTATCAGAAGCAGCTCGACGAAGTGAAGAACAACCGCGAGTACGACACGCTGACCAAAGAGATTGAATACCAGACACTGGAGATTCAGCTCTGCGAGAAGAAAATCAAGGAAGCCATGATTCGCATCGACGAGCGCGGCAAAGACCTCGAGCAGGCCGAGGCGCTGAAGAAGGATCGCGAAGTGGCACTGACTGAGAAGAAGAACGAGCTCGATGAGATTATGCAGGAGACGCGTGAGGAGGAAGACAAGCTGAAGGCTAAGGCCCGCGACTTGGAAACCAAGATCGAGGAGCGTCTGCTCAACAGCTTCAAGCGCATCCGCAAGAACGCCCGCAACGGTCTGGGCATCGTCTATGTGCAGCGCGACGCCTGCGGTGGCTGCTTCAACAAGATTCCGCCACAGCGCCAGCTCGACATCAAGATGCACAAGAAGGTTATCGTCTGCGAATATTGCGGCCGCATCATGATCGATCCTGAACTGGCTGGCGTGAAGATCGATGCCACCACAGGCGAGGAGAAGCCCAAGCGCAAGCGCGCCATCCGCAAGACCACGACGAAGAAAAAGACCGAAGCCGCTGCCGAGGCTCCCGCAGTACCCGAGGCTGAGGCATAAGCGGCAGAGCCGCGGTTCAAAGCTGTTACGCAGCGTTCAAAGCCCTTCGGGCGGTTCAATGGCCTGCGGCCTGTTCAATGCTGCTTTGCAGCGGTTCAAAGGCCTTTCGGATTAAAAAAATGTAAAGACGCGGCGTATCGCGTTACTGGAGTTGGAAAACAAACCAAGTAACGCGGCACGCCGCGTCCCTACATTTTTCTGGCGACTTTACAATTGCAAAGACATACTACTCCCCTCCCTCACAGGGAGGGGCAGGGGGTGGGTCTCTCTCTCCCTTACAGCCCCCTTGCCTTGTAAATCTTATCCTTTGCGTCGTTGATTTCCTGGAACTTCTTCTCTGCTGCCTTCCTGACGTCGTCTCCCAACTTGGCCACGCGGTCGGGGTGGTGCTTCAGAGCCATCTGGCGATAGGCAGCCTTCACCTCGTCGTCGGTGGCAGAGGGCGAGATGCCCAGCACCTTGTAGGCTGCCTCCAAGTCGTCCTTCCCTGAGCGCAGGTTCAGCATCGATTCCACGTCGGCAGCCGACAGCCCCAACGAGGCCGCCACGTCGCGCAGCGCCTGTATCTCGGCCTGCACCACGTTGCCATCGGCCTGTGCTATCATCACCAGGAAACTCACCAGCTGCAGCCGCTGCGAGTAGTCCATGTTCATCGCTATCTGCTGGCAAGCCTGGCGAATCGTGCTGCGATAAGCCGTGCCCTCCTGCTTCTGCCGTTCAAACAGCTTCTTTACAATGTCCTCGCCCTGCGCTACAGCCTGCTCGCCGAAGTTCTGGCGCAGGAAGTTGCGCAGCAGTTCCATCTCTGAGTGCATCACTTTACCGTCGGCACGGATGATGTAGGCCGCCAGCACCAGCAGCGAGAACAGGAACGAGTTGCGCTGTCCCTCATACGTCTGCCGCTGCCGGTACTCCTGATAGCGGCGATAGGCGTCGCTGTCGTCATACTCGCGGTTGTTGTAGTTCTGGTCGGGTCCGTTCACAATGTCGAGTCCTCCCTCGAACAGCGATCCCAGCACGAATCCCAGCAGAGCTCCCAGCGGGCCCGCAGTGACGAACCCCAGGAAGCCTCCAATCCATTTTGCTATTGCCATTTGCTTGTTTTTCCCTTTGTTTCTATGCAAAGGTAACGATTATCTACCAATTATCCCACTATCATCATCATCTTATAATAATTTTTAACGGCATAATGACAACTCATACAAATAATCATACAACATAGCGAACGGAGCAAATACAAATAACCTCCATCCTGTTTATGGCTCCGATGCTTTTATGATTTAATAGCCTGGCCCAAATAGAGCACAATGCCTAGTTGCAGAAAACTTGATTGAAGCGGAAAGATTCTTTTATGATGTTATTTCTCGCCAGTGTCCTTACCTGTGAGCTTTTGGATTCTTGAATATATGGCTCCCTCATTACGTTTGAATATAGACATAACGTGAGTTCGACGTAAGGCTATCCGTCCACTTGAATACATTGCCATACAATTCTATCGGAGTCATCTTGGAACAGAGAAACAATGTCTTTTCCCTGTTCATCAAGTTTTGATTGCCTTTGGTGCTAATTATTTTCATAGTATAATATTTTTGTTTATTTGGAATCACTGCACGAACACCACCCTTCGAGGTGGGCACGTCACCATTATATCTCGGAATATCGTGAAAATGACAGTGAAAGACAGGTTGCCCCGCTGCTTTGCTGTCATTGAACGCGCGATTCATTTCGCTGGTTGGGAGAGAGTTTCAGGCAGTAGTATAGTTATCATCAATCCTTTCCACTTGATATGCCCAATATATGTCTTACCTTCATTTTTCTTTGTTAATTTCCCAGTGTCCAGTCTTATTGCTTCCAACACGAATGATGGCGCCCTCTTTTTTCAATTCTCCAAGGCGGCGTTTTACTGTCGCTTCTGAAGTTCCTACGATAGCAGCGTATTTTGCATAGTTGAGGGTTCCATCCTGTAAAACGGCTTGATAGAGTTGCTCTTTTATCGGGTCAGCAAATGTTTTTATCGGGTCAGAGAATTGTTTTATCGGGTCATCCTCTTGTGATTTCTTGTAGGCTTCTATCTCCTTGCTGATGTTTCGGATGTGTTCTTCCATCATAAACTTGCGGAAAGGCTCCAGCGAATCCTGTTCCCTGGAGTCAACCAAGGCCTGGATATATTCGGCCTTATCCTCCTTGACTATTTTTACTGGCACCAATCCGAACTCGTATTGCAGGTGGTTCATGACGAGGCGAGACATACGCCCGTTGCCGTCTACCCAAGGATGGATGGTCACCAATTGATAGTGAGCGTCAAAACTCATTAGGTATTTAGCCACAATGTCATCAAGGTTTGACAGTTCGCCCCTTCGCTGGTTCAGTTGCTTACAGAACTCTTCCAACTTGGCAGGCACTTTCAGATAGTTCATGTATGAACGCCCACCAATGCCTGCCGTTACACCTACCAAGCGTAGGTCGCCTTTTGAAGCATCGAAATAACCTTGGGCGGTGTTATAAGAGGCACCCGTATTCTTCATGACAAGGGCTGAAAGGTTTTTGAGCATTTCCACAGAAAAATCTACGTGTTGATGTGCCCATCGCATAGATTGCTCGTAGGCCGCTTTCAGGTCGAGGTTCATCATCTGCTCTTGCAGGCTACGTCCCTTTGCAGTGATACCTTCGTCAAACAGCAATTGGTTCTCAATCTCCGTAACTGTACTGCCCTCAATGGCTGTAGAATGGGTAATAAGGGAATACAGATAGAATTTCTTGTAATCTATCTGATCAGCGATGCCCAATGAATTATATTCGGCAAGGGTGTCGAGTAGTTGACCACAAATAATCTCCATACGCCTTATTTGTTTTTCATTTTGTTTATATTATTCCAGAGAAAGGTACAGCAGGTAGATCACCAGTGCAATCAGTGCGATGAGCACGGTGGCGACGATGATTTGCGTCAGCGTGACATAGCCCAGCAGGCGCTTCTTGGAATAGCCGGAGAATTGCTGGAGCGTCACGAAGATCATGAACACCGCGAATAGTTGGATGACGACAGACCCCAGCAGGTCGCCGATAATGGAGTAAATACTGTAGACATTCGCGGTGTAGACCAGCACCACGACGAACTCGGAATAGCGCAGGTCGGGGACGTTCGGCGAATGGCGCAGGAACAGGTACAGCGGCAACGAGAACAGCATCAGCATCAACAAGGCAAAGACGGCGGGGTTCTTCTCCCAGAGTTTGTTCAGTGCTTTGATAGTGTACACTAAAGCGTTTACTATCGGTGTGTCCATCTTCTTGCTGTCCTTTGACGCCTCCTCGAACTTTTCCCCTATCTCCAATAATTTGTCTGCCACCCTTTCAGCCTTTGACGGCTGCCGGACAGAGTCCTTTTTCAGCGAGTCAGCCGGCACTGCCGCCGTCTGCCCGGTTTGGGCTGTGCTCTCTTTCAGCGAGTCTGCCGGCACTGCTGTCGTCTGCTCGGTGGGGGTGGTCTTTTTATCGTCTGAAAGGCCCAGGTCGAAGCCGTACTCAACAATCAGCGAGAATGCAGCCAGCAGGAAGAACATCTTGAACGGTGGGAAGTAGGCGGAGCGCATGCCGCTCAGATAGTCGCGAATCATGTAGCCCGGGCGCAGCATCAGGTCGCGCAGGGTTCGCAACATGCTGCGGTTGCCGATGGCCCAAACGTCGAGAAACAGCATCAGCGTCTTCTTGAATGAGAAACGCCCTACCTCGGCCGCTTGTCCGCAGCGTGGGCAGTAGTTGCCCGTGAACTCCGTCTTGCACGACGAGCACACGTGGCGCTCGTCCTTCAGCGGTGCCACCTCGTAGGGGCGGCGCTGCCACATGCGGAATGCTCGCAGCCATGCTGCCCGCTTCTCTTTGTTCGTCAGATAGGTAAGATATTTCTTCATTCTGTTGCAAAACTATATAAAAATCACAATACTGCCAAATATGTTATTCCTTTTTTTTGTATTTTTGCAAAGAAAAAGCCTCTTATGGGTTAGCATTTTCTGTGTCTGTTGGGTTATTAACAAAGTAACAAGGTAACAAAGTGACAAAGTAACAAAGCGACAAGGGACCACGGCGACGAAGGAGACGCTTTCGTAACGAAGTGGAGAAAGAACAAAGTAACAATGTGCGGCAACGCCGCAAATGGAAAAGTGAACATGGAACAAGAAACACTGGCGAGGCTGTTCGTGCAGCACTATGGCAAGATGCAGCGTGTGGCCCGTACGATACTATACGACGAGCAGGCTGGCGAGGATGTGATCAGCGACATCTTCGAGAGCTTGCTGCGCGGACGGACGGCGCTCTCGGCCGGCATCGCCGACTGTCAGGACGAAGCGTGCGAGCGCTACCTGCTGACGAGCGTCCGCAACCGCTGCCTGAAGGTGCTCAGGCGCAGGCCGTGGCTGGGCATCGCCAGCGGCGGACAGCCCCTCGGCACCCCTGGCATTGAACTTGCCGTCGCTGCCGATGCTGCTGACGACGACGATGCGCTGATAGCCGATATCATGGCGTTTGCCGCCAGCCATCTGTCGGAGCAGGAGCAGCGCATCCTCAATCAACGCTTCACCCACGGTCTTCGCTACAGCGAGATAGCCACGGCCGAAGGCATCAGCCGCGTGGCCGTGTGGAAACATCTGTCGCACGCACTCAACGAAATCAAGAAACATTTTAATCCGAAAACGCTATGATACCTATTGATGACCATAAGAGGCTGTTTCTCGACATGCAGGAACACCCTGAGAATTATTCCGACGAGCAGTTGGAGGCCATGATGGACGACCTCGACAGCGACCTCGATGCCCAGGCAGCATGGGAGCGGTTTGAGCAGACCATTGGTCCGGCCGTGAAGCCGTCGCATCGCTGGCTGCGCGTCGCGGCCATCTTTGTCGGTTCCCTCTTTCTTGCGGGCATCGCGGTTGCCGCATGGATGAGCCTCACCCCCAACACCCCTCCAAGCGGCGAGACGAGCCGAGACGCGCAAAGCGTGGAAGTGGCAAAGCCCATACAGCATGACGAGCTGCCTGTCGCCTTCGACAACGTGCCGCTGGACAGCATCCTCGCCGTGGTGTCGGCTCACTATGGCAAGGCCGTCAGCTTCCGCAATGCTGACCTGCGCGGCATGAAACTCATCATGACGTGGCAACCCGACGCATCGCTTGCCGACTTCCTCGACCGCCTGAATGCCTTCGACGGCCTGAGCCTGAGTTTGCAGAGCGATACCATTGTCGTGGAGGAGGAGACGACGGACGAGGAATAATCATACCTGTAGGAGATGAAGACATGAAGAAACGTTCGCACCTTTTTATATTTTTATTATTCATTACGACCCTGAACACCGTGCTTCCGGCCGTGTCGCTGGCTCAGCAGGACAGGTTTGTCTCCCTGCTCCCAGCCTTGCAGAGCATCAGCCGTAGTCAACAGGAATACACCATCGACATCCTCTCCGATGGTCTCGGCGAACTGCGCACTACGGCCAATGTGAAGGGACTCCCGGCACCCGAAGCCGTGAAGCGGCTTTGCCGTGGGCTGCCCGTGAAGGTGAAGGTGCACGGGCGTAAAATCACCGTGCAATACGACAAACGGCGGGAGGTCAGAAAGTTGAAGCTGAACGGCGAGGTGCAGGACATCCGCGCCCACAAGCCGCTCATCGGTGCCACCGTCGAGCTGCTCGATGCCGACAGCACCGTGCTGCAGCAGGCTGTCGCCAAGCATCACTGGTGGGGCAGTGGTGAAGATGGGAAGGTATACGAGTGGGAGACCAGCGAATTCAGTTTCACGGTGCCCGCCCTGCCCGCCAAGTACATATTCCGCATCAGCTTCGTGGGCCACCGCACGGCCTACGTCGACTACAAGCTGGAGCGCGTAGGCCGTCGTGAGCACGAGCGGTCGCTGCCTCCGCTCTATCTGGCTCCCGTCTCGACCATGCTGCCCGAAGTGCCGGTCACGGCCTCCCGTGTGAAGTTCTACTACAAGGGCGACACCATTATCTATAATGCCGATGCCTTCATCTTGGCCGAAGGCTCCATGCTCGACGCCCTCATCAGTCAGCTGCCAGGCGTTGAGCTGAAGCGCGACGGCCGCATCTACCACGAGGGCAAGTTCGTCGACGACCTGCTCCTCAACGGCAAGCAGTTCTTCAGCAACGACCGCAAGCTCATGCTCGAAAACCTGCCCGCCTACACCGTGAAGGACATCGCCATCTACGACAAGCAGACCGACGAGAACGAGTGGCTCGGCATCAAGGACCTGCAGACCCAGCGCCACGTCATCGACGTCCGACTGAAGAAGGAGTACATGGTGGGCTGGATAGCCAACGCCGAGGTGGGAGCTAGCCCCACCCCGACCCTCCCCAGTAGGGAGGGGGCTCGTTACCTGGCCCGCCTTTTCGCCATGCGCCACAGCGACTTCTCGCGACTGGCCATCGTTGCCAACGCCAACAACCTCGACGACGACAGCAAGCCAGGCGAAAGCGACAACTGGCAGCGTGCCGGCGACGCCCTGCGCCGCACCGAGCGTGCCGACCTCAGCTTCTGGGTCAGCGACCGCAACAAACGGTGGGAGTATCGCGGTGACGCCTCGGTCAACCACCAGCGGACGGAAGGCGAGACGCGCACCGTGCGCCAGAACTTCCTGCCATCGGGCGATCTCTACGACCATAGCTTCAGCAACAGCCGCAACGAGGACCTGCGCCTGAGCTCCTATCATGACTTCTACCGCAACCACAAGAGCGTGCGCTGGCACATCAGTCCGAACCTGCAATACCACCACTTCGACCACAGTTCCGACTTTTCCTCAGCCACCTTCAGTGCACCCGTAGCCGACGTCAGCCGACGGTTGCTCGACGAGCTGTTCAGTCCCACGGCCTCACGCGTCAACCTGCGCGACACGCTCGTCAACCGCATCCTGCGGCAGGGCCTCGGCCGTGGACATGCCCTGGAAGGCACGTTCAACACCGGAGCAACGGTGAAGATTCCGCACTCCAACGAGAACCTGCGCCTCGGTGCCACCGTCAGCTACAGCGACCGCGACGAGCACCTCTTCAGCCGCCAGTCGGTTGAGTTTGCAGCGATGTCATCGCTGCCCCCCTCCCATCAGCACCACTTCACCGACAACCACCCCGACCGCAGCGGCACCATCCAAGCCACCGCAGGCTACAACATCCCGCTGGGCGAGGGCTGGCGCTCCATCCACGCCACCTACTACTTCACCCACAACTGGCGCCACCGCCGCTCGTCGCTCTACCTGCTCGACCGCCTATCCCCTTCCCTTGGGGAGGGGCAGGGGGTAGGCTCCCTATCAGCCATCGACGACCTGCCCTCCATGACCGACTACCAGCAGGTGATGGACAGCACCAACACTTTCGACAGTCGCATGCGCGAGAACAGCCACAGGCTCGACATCAACCTCGGCTATAAGTTCAACAAGGCCCGGTACGGCCAGATATGGACGCTGCTCAACGGCAACATCACCCTCCACCAGCAGCACCTCGACTACCAGCGCGGCAGCATCGACACCACGCTCTGCCGCACTGCCGTCAGCATCACCCTCGACGACAACACCTTCCTCGACTTCAAGAACGGCCAGATAGGAATGACCATGGGCATTCGTCAGGCGCTTCCCGCACTCGAGCAACGCATCGACCTGCGCGACGACACCGACCCGATGAACGTTCGGCTGGGCAACACCCGTCTGCATCCGTCAGTCACGCCCGACTTCGGTGTAAATGGCGTCTATAGGTTCAAGCGAGGCTATCACTACATGGAATGGCACCAAAAGCGCACTTTCAATGCCATTGCGATGGGCTGCACCTACGACGTCCGGACGGGTGCACGCACCTACCGTCCGGAGAACGTCAACGGCAACTACACCACCGATGCCGGCTACACCTTCCACTGCGCCCTCGATTCGACCAAGAAGCTGAATCTCGACCTGCCTTTCCACGTCACCCACAGCCAGAGCGTCGACCTCGTGGGTACGACGGCCGGTGATGCAGCGATGTCGACTGGTCCCCAGCGTTCTAAAGTCAAACGCCTCGCCCTCTCGATGTTGCCTTCCTTTAAGGCCGACATCGGCAAGCACCACTTCGACTTTGTCTGCCAACCCGTGTGGGAACGCCTCAGCAGCGACCGGCCGGACTTCCAGGACTTCAGCGCCTTCACCTGCCGCACCTCGCTTGCTGCCATTCTGAAGCTGCCGTGGAAGCTCGACCTCTCGACCGACCTCACCCTCTACTCGCGCACGGGCTATGCCGACGAGGCGCTGAATACCAACGACCTGGTGTGGAACGCACGCCTCTCGCGCCCCTTCCTCAAGGGCCGACTCCTCGTCGTGTTCGACGGCTTCGACCTGCTTGGCCAGCTCAGTAACGTCACCCGAACCCTCAATGCCCAGGGACGCACCGAGACCTGGACCAACGTCATGCCGCGCTACGCCCTCCTGCACGTGGTGTACCGACTGAACAAACAACCGAAGAAGCAATGACGCAACCAAGAATCATTCTCCTCCTGCTCGCGCTGTCGCTGCTCCCGCTCGGCAGCGCTGTGGCACAGACCTTTCGCGAGGTGCCGTTGCTCGATGCCCTGCAGACCATCGGCCGCAGCCAGCCGGAATACACCATCGACATCCTTTCCGACGGGCTCGACCAGTTGCACACCACGGCCAAGGTCACCGGTCTCGCGGCGCCCGACGCCGTGAAGCGCCTCTGCCGGGGGCTGCCCGTGAAGGTGAAGGTGCGCGGCCGCCACATTGCCGTGCAGATGAAGAAGCGGCAAGTGCCGAAGGTGCAGACCGTCGACCTCTCAGGCGATGTGGAGGACAGCTTCCTGAAGCGGCCCCTCACGAAAGCGAAGGTGTCGGTGCTCACAGCCGACTCGGTCGTCATTGCCGACTCGTTGCAGATCATCTATTTCCTCAACGGCGACAACCGCATCACCAAGGCCCACTTCGGAACCAAGGTCAGGACCGGGCGCGACTATCTCGTCCGTGCCCAGCTCAAGGGCTATGACGACGCGTGGAAACGGGTGTCGGTAGACCGTCAGGCAACCGAAGACATCAATATCGGCACACTGCAGATGCGCAAGACGCGCAACCTGGACCTCGACGAGGTAGTGGTGACGGCCACCCGTGTGAAGTTCTACTATCGCGGCGACACCCTCGTCTACGATGCCACGGCCTTCCAGCTGCCCGAGGGTTCGATGCTCGACGACCTCATCCGCCAACTGCCCGGCGTGACGCTGAACGACCAGGGCGAAATCTTCGTCAATGGGCGCAAGGTCGACGAGCTGCTGCTGGGCTCACGCTCGTTCTTCGGTGGAAACAAGAAGGTGCTGATGGAGAACTTGCCCTATTACACCGTGAAAAACCTGAAGGTCTACGAGAAGCAGACCGACAAGAGCGAGGCCCTGGGCTACGATGTAGAGCCGCGCCGCTACGTGATGGATGTAAACCTGAAGGACGAATATAGCCAGGGCTACATTGCCAACGTGGAAGCGGCGGCGAGCCCCACCCCGACCCTCCCCAGTAGGGAGGGGGCTCCTTCCGAGAGGGCTTATCTGGGGCGCGGCTTCCTGCTGGGCTTCACCGACAGACTGCGACTCACCGTGCTGGCCAATGCAAACAACGTGAACGAGACGCGGCATGCCGGTCAGACGGGGCAATGGAGTCCGGCGCGCATGCCTCGCTCCATCATCACCACACGTAGTGTGGCTTCGGAACTCAGCTACCACTCTGAAGGCGACAAACTGAAGGAGACGCTGCGCGGCGAATACACCTCTACCACTGACGCACAGACCATGAACCAGCACCAGGAGCGGTTTGTGGGCACCCTTACGCCAACGGCTTTCACCGAGTCGTTCAGCAAGATGGGCAACCGCCGGTGGTCGCTGCATAACAGGCTGACACTGAAGTTGCCGACCTACATGAACATCGAAGCCGACTTCAACCACACACGCCGCAACGGTGCCACGCATTCGGCCTTTCAGGAAACCACCGACACGCTCAGCATCGCCCAGCGCACCGTAGGCATCAGCCGTGGCACCAAGTGGGCAACCAGCCTCGATGCCCAGGGCAGCGTTAGGGTGGGGCGGCAGAACCAGCATCTTGACTTCTACACCCATCTGGAACGCAGCAACGACGAAGGCGAGCAGGGCGAAGTTTTCAAAGTAACAAAGTACCAAGGTAACAAAGTAACAGGGTACCAAGGTGACAAGGTAATAAAGAACCAAGGTAACAAGGTGACAACGGCTCCGGCGGATGTGGAGACACGCAATGCCAACAGCCTGTACTCGCGCAATGCTGCAGCCCTCCTCAGTCTGGGATTCGGCAAGGAACTGGGGCACAACCTGCACTTCGGCATCTCCGATCTCTTGGCCTATCTGCGCATCCACAGCCGCGACAACCTCTACCACCCAGCCTCCACGGTCGGCCCCACGGGAGAAGTTGAACCTGCCGACCCGCTCCTTCCTTCTGAGATCGATGCCATCGCAGCCACCCTGGACCCTGCCAACTCCTATGAGAGCCGTGCCACGACCCGGCAGAACGACATGACGTTCAGCCTGAACAAAACGGCACATTATACCCATAGCATAGCTCACATGAAGGTGAACTACGACCGCTGGCGCTTAGAGTTGCAAGTGCCCATGCACTTCTACAGGCTGCGCTACCGGCGTGGCAGCCTCGACACACTGGCGCGTCAGACGGCCATCTTCCCCAATCCTTCCTTCCGCTATCGCAACGTGTGGAAAGACTCACGTCGCGACCTGCAGGTCCGCATCAGCTACCGTCAGACGGAAACCGAAATACTGAATCGCATCAGCTATCGCGACGACAGCCGACCGCTCGTGGTGAAGTTGGGCAACCCCGACCTGAAGCCCTCTGCACAGACGAACCTCAGCCTTGACTACTACGACGGAAAAGGTCAGCTTGGCGGCATGTACCACGCCTCAACCTCGTTCAGCTATCATCATCGTGACATCGCACAGTCGCTGGCCTACGACCCCGCCACGGGCGTCAGCACCTTTAAGCCCATGAACGTCAGCGGTGCCTACGACGCCCACGCCAATTTCAGCACCGACCATAGCATCGGCACGAAGCGCTACTGGACGTGGCACGCCGATGCGGGCATCGACTGGAACCATGCCAAGGACCACGTCATGCTGGCAGGCATGCTGCAAAGCCAGGTGAACACCGTGAACACGCTCGCGCTCAGCAGCGGCGGCAACATACGCTTCCACCGCAAGACACTGAACATCCGCGCCGTGGGCTACGTCAACTGGCGTCACAGCGATGGCAAGATGTACGATTTCACCACGCTCCGTGCCCTCGACTATCACTACGGCCTCGAAGCCACCTACACCACTCCTGCCCTTTGGGGAACGAAAATCGGTGGTCTCACGCTGGCTGCTGATGCCACGATGTATGGTCGTCGCTACGGCAGCGGCTCCCTCCCTCTTTGGGGAGGGCGGGGGGAGAGGTCCAATGACTTCATTGTCAATGCCTCGCTGAGTCAACCGTTCCTCAAGGGCAAGCTGATAGCCCGCCTCGAAGCGTTCGACCTGCTGCACCAGCTGTCGGACACCCACTACGAGATCAACGCCATGGGCCGCACCGTGACGTGTTATCGCTCGTTGCCTCACTACGTCATGCTGCATCTGGTGTTCCACTGGTCGCGTCAGGGCAAACAATAGCCAAAACAAACTTGAAGCTAGAAACTCGAAACTATGAAATCGATACGTAAATGTGCCTGTTAGGCTTGGCACTGATTAGTTAGTAAGAAAGATGCATCGAATAAGCAGTCCCCTTGTCGTGGCTCGCGAGAGTCCGGCAGGGGGCATTTTTTGCTCTGTTGGATTAAAATGTGCAAATGACAGCGCATGTTTCGATTTGCAGGGCACAAATTACCCTGACGGAGCATTAAATTTACCCAGTAGGAAGTGCAACGAAGCGACAAATGAGGCTGTCGCTGTCATGGGAAAAGTGGAGATAATCCTGCAATGTTTTTGTCTACTATGATGCATTTTAGCTTATAAATGCAGTTTTTTTATTAAGAAACCTTAATGTTCTAAAGATTTAGAATGAAATATTTGGATGTTCTAAAACTTTAGAATATCTTTGCAGTCGTAATGTTCTAAAACTTTAGAATAACGATGTTGAAACCCAAAAACTACAAGCAATGATGAATAAGACAAAGACATTGACCAAGGGCGAGATGCAGGTGATGAACGTGTTGTGGAGTCTGCCTGAATCACAGGGCACGTCGCACGACATCATGAATAACATGCCCGAACCCAAGCCGGCGACGACTACGTTGCTGACATTCCTGAAGATACTCACCGAGAAAGGCTTCGTCGAGGCAGTGAAAGTGGGCAAGGGGAAATTGTTCTCGGCAAAGGTAAGCCGCCGCGACTACACCTCTTATTATATGCGTGACGTGCGCGACACTTTCTTCGGAGGTTCGTTCCGCTCGCTGGTATCATTTTTTGCCGAGGAGGAAAACCTCTCGCAGCAGGAAATCAACGACCTTCTGGCACTTCTCAAGAAAGACTAATGTCAACACTCCTTCACGCCCACACTCCTTCACACTAACGCTTCTAAAAGATGCTTTCATTCCTAATATACGATTTAAAGGTGGCAGCACTCCTTGTAGTGTTCTACATGTTCTACCGCCTGCTGCTCGAACGCACATCGCTCGTGCACTTCAACCGCGTTGTTTTGCTCTTTACTGCAGTTCTCTCATTCGTTCTGCCGCTTTGCATCATCACGGTTCATGAATATGTCGAGGCAATTCCCATGACAGCTACTACCGTTGAAACGGCAGGGAATGAAATCCTACAACAGGCCCCCGTTTCTTTCTGGTCTGTATATGGCCCACGACTGACACTCCTGTTGACCGTCGTTCTTGTCGGTGGTATGCTCATCCGCTTGGGCATAGTCGTTAAGTCGTTCCTCAATTTGAAAAAACTGATCAGCAATAGCGAGAAACAAACATTGGCCGACGGGGTGGTGATGGCCATCACCGACGAGCCGGTGGCTCCCTTCAGCTGGATGCGTACCGTAGTCATGAACCGGTCTGACTACGCGTCGCAGATGGATGGAGGTGCTATTCTCGCCCACGAGCGAGGCCACATCCGCTGCCATCACAGTCTGGATGTAATCCTCGTTGAAGTGCTCACGGCCCTGCAATGGTTCAATCCCGTGGTGTGGTTTTTGCGCCAAGACCTGCGCGCCCTCCACGAATGCGAAGCCGATCAGGCCGTTCTCTCTCAAGGGTTCAATACGGACCAATACATTCAATTGCTCATCCGTAAGGCCATTGGGCTGCCCGTCAGTCAACTGGCCAACGGAATGAGCGCCAGAACGATCAAAAAACGAATAGTCATGATGAAAACAAATAGAAAACCGAGTCGCTCCTCGTGGCTTCGTGCCCTCTACATCCTGCCCATTGTTGCCCTTGCACTCATTGTCCAGGCACACACGGTGGTGGAATGTCGGCAGCCTTCACTTGCCGCTGAGGGCGTTGCGAACGATAGTCTTCTCGTTGCTATCGATGGTGGCAGCTGTTACACCAGCTTGGATGAACTGCCGAAGATAGTAAAACCTGAAGACATTGATAACATAACTATAGTCAAAGGCAAGGCTGCAGCTGATGTCTTTGGTGAAGAACGTGCTAAGAAAGGAGTCGTCGTCATCGAGACAAAAGCCTTCAAACGGCAACTGGAGCAGACACCACCCGACACAGTTGTGTTCAATGGCGAACGCGATGCGCTCGCAAGAGCTTATGCCATCCATCTGAAAGACCTGAAGCAGGTAGGTGATGTGTTGAAAGGAAAGGTGGCATCGGCTCCGGAACTTGACTACGATGGAGGTTTCAATGCCTTCTTGGCGAACAATCTGAAGTATCCCGTCGATGCGCTCAAGTATGGCGTTACAGACAAGATGACGATAGCCTTCCGTGTGAATGAAGATGGAACCACGACTTTGCCGCATCTCGTAACGGGTAGTATTAAAGGTGAGGCGGAGTACACAGGCGCTGTGGTCTATGGCTACAAGAATCCCAACATGCAAAAGCCCAATGCCGAGCAGCAGAAGGCAGCTGAGGCTGCACTTTTTGAAGAGGTGCAACGAGTGTTGAAGAAGGCTCCACGATGGAAGCCGGCCCGCAACGGTGAAGGCGAGCCTGTGGCCGTGACGGTGTCGTTCCCAGTCATCTTCCAAAAATATAAAAATCGTTAGGACTTGTTCCACGATTTGAAACTATTTATGCCTATCTTTGCACCATCAAACAAAACGAATATGACGATAGAACAGGTAAAAGAACGTAAGTTCGATGTAAGAATAGTGCCAGGACGCATCCCTTTTACGTTTTTGCTCGTCGTGCTTAGCTTTGTGCATACCTCTGCCAAGGATACTGACCACAGAGTTCAGGGAGTTGTCTTCGACAGCTTCACCGAGCAGGGCATTCCGGCCCTCATCACTCTGATGACAGCAGATAGCCTTGTCGTTGACACCATGACAGCCATCCCCGACGACCATCCCTTTCGTGACTATCCTCATGCAGCTGACTATGAGTTCACCATTCAAAAAACCGGCCGCTACATTGTGAAGGCCGAAATGGAGGGTTACGAAAGTTCATACGTCAATTTTGAACTGCGTAGCAGACGTGAGCAGGACATCAAAGTGAAGCCGCTCCGTATGGAGAAGGATTTCCACGACCTACCCGAAGTTGTTGTAAAGGCCACAAAGGTGAAGATGGTGATGAAGGGCGACACAATCGTATACAATGCCGATGCCTTCAATCTTGCCGAGGGCTCAATGCTTGACGCACTCATCGCGCGTCTCCCTGGAGCCCAGCTCACCAAGGAGGGGGAGATTTTTGTCAACGGCAAAAAGATTGAGAGCCTGCTCGTGAATGGGCGCGACTTCTTCAGCGGTAGCCCGAAAGTGGCTCTGCAAAACCTTCCTGCCTATACGGTGAACAAGATCAAGGTCTATGACGAGGCGGGTGTTGCCTCACGCATCATGCAGAGGGACATGGGCGACAAGCGATATGTAATGGATGTGAACCTGAAAAAGGAGTATTCAAAAAGCTATATTGGAAACGCCGAGGCTGGCCTAGGCACCGATCATCGCTATTTAGTCAAGGCTTTTGGCATGATGATGTCGGAAAAAGAATGGATGATGGGTACGGTCAATGTCAACAATTTGAGTGACAATCAGAAAACACGACTCATCTACAGAGATGGCGGTGGCTATGATCTTTCATGGCGTCCAGTGGGTGAAGCCAATGGATTGTTAACTAACCGTGAGGCAAACGTCGGATATGTGAGATACTTCGACAACAACCGGAATTGGCTTGAGAGCAGACTTCTGCTGGTTCATAATAATACTGATGAGCAGTCGCGAGAGAACGCCCAGACCTACCTGCCGAATGGCGATTCCTTCCGGCAACAGCAAAGCAGTTCAACCTTAAAGACAACAAAACTGGAAGGCAGCATCAACCACCACCTCGAAAGAGGAACCGTCTTCAACATGAGTGAGATGAGACTGAGATACGACCAAAATAAAGGCTTTGGCTATTCCAAACAAACCATAAGTGATTCGGCTTCGGTGCTTAATGAAATGCTGACGCGCAACTCCTCTGAAAGCAAGAACATCGTTGCCAACGGCTCTATCTCCGGCGGCACGAAAGTCATTGCCGACATGCTGCGATGGAGCCTGAGCACTGACTACTACCGTCTGACTGCCGACCAGTTCTCGCTCAACGACATCCAATACTCCAATAGCGAGATACGGCGTGACTTCCGCAACAACTACTGTGACAACAGTCACCAGACTTGGAATGTGAAGGCTAATACGATGTATGAAATTTGCTGGCCTGAACTGAAGATTACGCCGCAATATGAATACAACTACCGCTATAATAAGACATCGAACATGCTCTATCGCCTTGACCGACTCGCCGATGCCGACTCTACGCAATTTGACCTGCTGCCCTCGGCACGCGAAGCCCTCGCCGACGTACTTGATGCTCCCAACAGCTATGATTTCCACGAGTATCAAAACCATCACCGCTTCCGTCTGCAAGTGACGTCAGACAAAGAATTATCCAATCGTGAAAGCAAAGGCATTGTCAGATATTGGAGTCTGAAACTGCCTGTTCGTCTCGTGCACAAGAATCTATACTATAACCGACTGGGTCGGCACGATGTAAAGCGCCATGCCGTGTTTTTCGAACCCGAATTTCAGGCCAGAGGTGAAATCAGCAGCATCGAATGGTACTTCAATGGCAGCATCTGGTCAGAGATCCCCGACATGACGGCAATGGTTGACTACCGGGACGATAGTGACCCGCTGAACATCCGGATTGGCAATCCTGAACTGAAGAACCTCCACTACTATCGTTCTTCTCTCAATCTCAGACGCAGGTTCAGCCGTCATCAGCAACTCTTTTCATTGAATCTTGACTACAATCAGCGAGACAATGCCATGGCTTTCGCTACTGTTTTCGACAAAACTACGGGCATTACCACCAAGCGGCCTGTAAACGTAAACGGAAACTGGAACGCCAGTACCGAAGTGGGCTATGCCCGTTCTCTAGACAAACCCGAAAAGCTGACGCTAGACAACCAGTTCAGCTACAATTACCACCATAGCGTGGACATGGCGACAGTGGCGGGCCTGACCGGCAGCCAGCGCAGCATTGTCAGCAACCACCAGTTCAGCGACAACCTCAAGCTGACTTTCCGCCCGAACGACAAGCATGAATTCACACTGCGTGGTGGCGGCACATACTACCTCGTTGGCAGTGAGCGTGCAGGCTTCGAAAATATCCGCGCCATAGATTATCTGGCGGGATTCAACGCTACCATCGGCCTGCCTGCAAATTTCCAACTCGTCACCGACCTGACGATGCATGCCCATCGTGGCTATCAACAGAGCGAAATGAATACAACGGATTGGGTCTGGAATGCCCAACTGACGCGCAGCTTCCTCAAAGGAAAACTCCTTGTGAAGCTAAAAGGCTTTGACATCCTCCAGCAAATATCTACCACGCGCTATGTAATGAACGAACAGGGTCGCACAGAGTCGTGGCACAACAGCATCCCACGCTACGCCATGCTGTCGCTCTCATGGAAATTTAATGCAAATCCCAAAAAGAAACACGAGTAAAGACTATGGAAAAAATGCAGCTTACGTAACGTAAGTTCGATGTAAGACGATTGCAAGAGTCAGAGCTGTCCTTCACCGTTGAAACAGAGTATTTATTTGCGCTTTGCAAATGATACACTTAGACAGCGTAAACGATACATTTAGACTTCATAAACAATGTTTATGGGTTGTTAAAGTACAAGTGACGGAGGGTAATCTGCCCTCTGGGTTTGCTGGTTTGTCACATCTGTCACAGAATTCATTATCCCGAACTGGGGTAATACATTTTAATTGGGTACGTAAAAGGTGTGCCTTTGATAAGCTTGGGCACTTGATAGTTAGTTTGTTAGATAGATGCATCAATACTCAGTCCCTGTCTGACTCGTGAGAGCCGGGCAGGGGCGCTTTTTGACCCTGCAGGGTTAAAAAGTGCAAACGGCTCTTGTGTTTCGCAATAATTTGTTACTTTTGTAGTCGAAACCTATAAACCAGAAACTATAAACTTGAAAACTATGAAGTATCCGAAGATTGGCATACGCCCCACCATCGACGGTCGTCAGGGCGGTGTGCGCGAGAGTCTGGAAGTGAAGACGATGGCTTTGGCCAACGCAGTGAAAAACCTCATTGAGAGCAATCTACGCAATGGCGACGGCTCGCCCGTGGAGTGCGTCATTGCCGACGGCACCATTGGCCGCGTGGCCGAGAGTGCTGCCTGCGCCGAGAAGTTCGAGCGCGAGGGCGTGGGAAGCACCATCACCGTGACTTCCTGCTGGTGCTACGGCTCTGAGACGATGGACATGAACCCGCACTACCCGAAGGCCGTGTGGGGATTCAACGGAACGGAGCGCCCGGGCGCCGTCTATCTGGCTGCCGTGCTGGCTGCCCATGCCCAGAAGGGGCTGCCCGCCTTCGGCATCTACGGTCACGACGTGCAGGACCTCGACGACAACACCATTCCCGCCGATGTGGCCGAGAAGCTGCTGCGCTTTGCCCGTGCCGCCCAGGCGGTGGCCACGATGCGCGGCAAGTCCTATCTGTCGCTGGGCAACACCTGCATGGGCATTGCCGGCTCCATCGTCAACGCCGACTTCCTGCAGCACTATCTCGGCATGCGCACGGAGTACGTGTCGCTGGTGGAGGTGTTGCGCCGCGTAGACTTCAACATCTTCGATCCCGAGGAGTTCCGGAAGGCCATGGAGTGGGTCGACAAGTACTGCAAGCCGCAGGAGGGTCACGACTACAACGAAGACCGCCCACTCTTCCCCGGCACGCCCATGACCACGTTCAACGGCAAGGGTAAGGGCAAGAACCGCCAGGAGAAGGACGAGGACTGGGAGTTCACGGTGAAGACGATGATGATCATTCGCGACCTCATGCACGGCAACGACCGCCTGCGCGAGATGGGCTACAAGGAGGAGGCTCTGGGCCACAACGCCATCGCAGGTGGTGTGCAGGGCCAGCGCCAGTGGACTGACTACAAACCCAACTTCGACTTCCCCGAGTCCATGATGTGCACGTCGTTCGACTGGAACGGTCCGCGCGAAGCCAATGTGCTGGCCACCGAAAACGACTTCCTCAACGGCATGACGATGCTCTTCGGCCACCTGCTGACGAATCGCGGCGTGATGTTCTCCGACATCCGCACCTACTGGAGCCCCGAGGCCGTGGAGCGCGTCACGGGCAAGCGTCCTAAGGGCATGGCAGCCGGCGGCTTCATCCACCTCATCAACAGTGGTGCCACGACGCTCGATGCCACGGGCGCCATGAGCGACAAGGACGGCAATCCCACGATGAAGCCCCACTGGGAACTCACCGAGCAGGACGTGGAAGCCTGCCTGAAGGCTACCAACTGGATGCCTGCCGACCGCGACTACTTCCGTGGCGGCGGCTACTCGAGCCACTTCGTGACGCGTGGCGGCATGCCGATGACGATGATGCGACTGAACATGGTGGAGGGCCTCGGCCCTGTGCTGCAGCTGGCTGAGGGCTGGACGGTGGAGCTGCCTGCCGACATGCACGACATCCTCGACCGCCGCACCGACCCCACGTGGCCCACGACGTGGTTTGTGCCGCGCCTCGACGAGAAGAAGGACTGCTTCAAGGACGTCTACTCGGTGATGAACTGCTGGGGTGCCAACCACGGTGCCATCGCCTATGGCCACATCGGTGCCGACGTGCTGACGCTCTGTTCCATCCTGCGCATTCCCGTCTGCATGCACAACATCAAGGACAGCGACATCTTCCGTCCCGCCGCCTGGAATGCCTTCGGCATGGATAAGGAGGGTGCCGACTACCGTGCCTGCCAGAACTTCGGAGCGCTGTATAAGTAAAAAGGAAAAGACCCACCCCCTGCCCCTCCCGTGAAGGGAGGGGAGTGAAATGCAATACCAAGTGAAGAGTAATTATGCCAATTGATGAAATCAAACCGAATATGAACAACAGTTTAGAAAACAACCAAACAAGAGAATCTACTCCCCTCCAAAGCTACCCTCCCTATAGGGGAGGGGCTGGGGGAGAGGCCAGGGAGGGGCTGGGGGGTGGGTCTCTGGGGCAGGGGAGTGGGTCTGCAGAGGTTGCGGAGTCTGCGCTTGTACCCCGCAAGTATCTCCTGACCTTCATCCTCATCACGTCGCTCTTTGCGCTGTGGGGCTTTGCCAACGACATCACCAACCCGATGGTGGCAGCCTTCCAGACCGTCATGGAACTTTCGGCGGCCAAGGCATCGATGGTGCAGTTCGCCTTCTATGGAGGCTATGCCACGATGGCTGTGCCGGCAGCCCTGTTCATTCGCCGCTACAGCTACAAGCGGGGCATCCTGCTCGGACTGGCACTCTATGCCATCGGCGCGTTCCTCTTCATACCCGCCGCCCAGCAGCAGAGTTTCCTGTTCTTCTGCCTGTCGCTTTACATCCTGACGTTCGGACTGGCTTTCCTCGAGACGACTGCCAACCCATTCATCCTTTCGCTGGGCTCGAAGGAGACGTCGACCCGCCGACTGAACCTCGCGCAAGCCTTCAACCCCATGGGCTCGCTCTGCGGCATGGCCGTGGCCTCACTCATCGTGCTGCCACAGCTCATCAGCGACAAGCGCGACGCCGCCGGACAGATTATCTTCCCCTTGCTCTCTGAGGCCGAGAAAGCCGACATCCGCCTGCACGACCTCGCCGTGATACGCAATCCCTACGTGGCCATCGGACTGGTTGTGGTTGCTGTCGCTTTCTTGATTGCATGGCTCATCAAAGACGAGAAGACTCTCCCCCAGCCCCTCCCTGCGAGGGAGGGGAGTGATTACTCTTCAGAGCAAGCACAACAAACAGTAGGGCATACTACTCCCCTCCCTTCACGGGAGGGGCAGGGGGGAGGGTCTTCCTCTATCGCCCACACGCTCTCCAACCTCTGGCACAACCGCATCTACCGCGAAGGCGTGGTGACACAGATGTTCTACGTGGCCGCGCAGATCATGACGTGGACCTTCATTATTCAATATGCCGACTATCTGGGCATCAACAAAGCTACGGCGCAGATGTACAACATCGTCGCCATGTCGCTGTTCCTCTGCAGCAGGTTCATCTCCACGTTCCTCATGCGCTATGTCAACACGCGCGTGCTGCTCTCGGTGTTTGCCATCGGCGCCGCCCTGTGCTCGCTCGGCGCCATCTGCATCGTGGGCATGGTGGGACTCTACTGCCTCGTGGGCATCAGCTTCTTTATGTCGCTCATGTTCCCCACCATCTATGGCATCGCCCTCGAGAATGTAGATGCCCAGGACACCACCCTCGGCGCAGCCTTCCTCGTGATGGCCATCGTTGGTGGAGCCCTGATGCCGCCCCTGCAAGGCATGATCATCGACCAGCAGACCATCTGCGGCCATCCCGCCGTGAACGTTTCCTACGTGCTGCCATTCGTCTGCTTCCTCATCATCATGGTCTACGGCTGGCGAAGCCATGTCAAGGTAACAAAGTAACAAGGTAACAAGAGGTCGAATCAAAATGAAATAGTAAGTGAAAAGGGAATGGCAGTAGATGATGCTATTGTCTTGGACTCCTTGGACTCCTTGGACTCCTTAAAAACTCCTTGAACTCCTTTAATGATAACAATGCCAATGAAAAAGATTCTAGTGATTGCAGCCGCCATCATCAGTCTGGGCGGCCTGAGTGTGTTGATGAACAGTTGTCAGACCAAGCAGTCGGGCGTTCGCCCCGTGGCAGGAACCCTCGATGCGTCCCTGCCTGCCGACACCGCGCCGCAGCATGTGCAGGAAGCCTACGGGAAGGCCTTGAAGGTGCACCCGTTCGACATCCTGAGCGACGAGGCCAACAGCATCAGCGTCTGTGGCATCGGCGAGGTCGATACGACGTCAACTGAAGGTTATGGCATCATGGTTACGAAGGGTGCCACGTCGACCACCTTCCTCAACATCCGCAACACGCGCCAACCCATGGCCCGCTACGACGCGCAGACCGGCAACCTCTGGCTCACCAGCAGCGCCATGGAGGGTTCGGGCGTGCGTGTGGAGTGGCTCTATCAGATTCGCTTCCACGACAACGACTCGGCCTACGTGGCTGCTGTCGTGAATCCCTACGACGTGCAGCAGGCCCTTTGCCAGCGCTTGGGCTACACCCTCGACGGCGATAGCGTCACGCTCTATAGCCTCACCCCTGACGGCGCCACCTCCTTACAGACTCTCCCCCAACCCCTCCCTATCAGGGAGGGTAGTGATATCCCTCTGCATCAAAAGTCTTCGCAAGGAAAGGTAACTACTCCCCTCCCTGATAGGGAGGGGCAGGGGGAGAGTCCTCTCCTTTTTATTGGCGAACAACTGTTCTACGACCTCACGGGCAATCAGGTACAGTTGCAGGTGGTGCCCGGCGTGAAGTTAGCGGACAGCCCCGTGCTCATCTACGACGACATGCCCACACTCTCGCTGCCCGTCACCCTCAGTGGTGAAGGCACACCCGCATTCGGCGAGTTCCAGCGCATAGCCTTCGACGAGTAAGCCCGTGAGGCCGTGCGCGAAGCGCATTGAACTTTGAACTTTGAACCGCGCCCGCAGGGCGCCTTACACGACGCGCAGCGTCCTTACACGGCGGCAACGCCGCCCTTACACGTGCCGAAGGCACCTTACACGCGCCAACGGCGCATTAACCCGTCGCGCAGCGACAACACTTATGACTGAAGGAAACATCATGAAGCAATACCGGGTCCCCGTGAAGCGCTACGTGCAGACGATGGACCTGAAGGACGAACCGGCACTCATTGCCGAGTATCGTCGGCGCCACAGCCGCGGCGAAGCCTGGCCGGAGATTCAGGCTGGCATCCGCGAGGTGGGCATCCTGGAAATGGACATCTACATCCTGGGCACGCGCCTGGTGATGATTGTCGAGACCCCTCTCGACTTCGACTGGGACTCAGCGATGGCGCGTCTCGCCACGCTGCCCCGCCAGCAGGAGTGGGAGGAGTACATGGCCTGCTTCCAGCAGTGCGACCCCACCGCCACCTCCGACGAGAAGTGGCAGATGATGGAGCGCATGTTCCAGCTGTACGAGTAGTTTATAGGTAACAGGTAACAGGTAATAGGTAATAGGTAATAGGTAATAGGTAACACGTGCGATTATTCTTTCTTGTGTTGTCTCCATAAGCAATCGCAAAAACCAAGAGTAATCACACCTGTTACCTATTACCTATTACCTATTACCTATTACCTGTTACCTATTACCTTAAAGCGTATTCCCCCTGGGTGATTTCCTCCACCGTCAGCGGGCGGTAATCGATGTTATAACCCGTGGGACCCTCTTCCCACAGGAAGCCGAGGCGACCGTCGTGCTGAAGGGTAAACGTGCTGTAGGCCGACCACTGACGGCTCACCTGCAGGCCCTTCTTCCAGCGGTAGGCAAACAGGGCGGCACCTTCGTGCTCTGAGAGCAGTTCGTGATAATAGAACCCCACGTTCTGGCGGTCGGGGCCGAAGGGTACACTCTGCAGGGCTATCCACACCTTCTTCCGGTCTTTCGTGCGCGTGACGGGCAACAGCATAATCTCGCCGTTGCAGGCATTGCTGATGTCCTTCATGTCGAGCGCCTTCGCCCGCAGGTCCCACGAGCCCTCGCCCCTTTCGACGTCGGTAAACGTGAAAATGTTGTAGAGCCGCCCCTTGTAGCGCGAACTCAGCACGACGCTTCCGTCGGGCAGCTCCTCACACTTCGGCTCGTCGCCGTCGCGGGCTGGCGAGTGGTCGGCATCGCCCAGCAATTGCCACGTAGCGCCCAGGTCGTCGCTGTAGAGCACGAAGTTGCCCGACAGCGTGCAGAGCGCAATGTAGAGGCGGTAGTATTGCCCCGTCTTCACGTAGCGGCTCTGATGAATTTTTCCTGAGCCCACAAACAGACTCTGCACGGGTCCTTCCTTCCGCTGGTCGAAGAGCGAATAAATCTGCTCCGTCAGTTCGCGGCCTTGGTCCCACGAGCGCCCGTTGTCGTGGCTGCGGAACAGCACCACGCGGTTCGGATTCCTCCTCGTGGCACGGCTATAGACGGTCTTGCCGCCCACGCACAGCACCACCACCTCCGGACTCTCCCTGTCGGCCACGATGGCACAGTCGCCGAAGGCATAGCGCCATGCCGTTTGCGGTTGCTTCACGTCGTCTTCGTCGCCCGTTCCGTCGGCCAGGATGCGCTCCGTGCCCCACGTCCGTCCGTTGTCCTCACTCAGTCGGTAGTGCAGGTCTACAGCCCCATAGCCGATGTCGCTGCCGCAATAGCGGTAGTCGCTCACGGCGATGAGCGTGCCGTCCTGGCACGTCGTGATGGCCGGAATGCGATAAGGGATGCCACCCTCCACGGTTTCAAACAGCCGCTGCGCCCCGTTCTCCTGTGCTGCGCCCGCCAGCGGTGCCGTCAGCGCAGCAATCAGCAAGGACATGCGCCTTGCAGCACAAAGTAACTTCAATATAGCCTTTTCCATTGTATATTTGAACTTTGAACCTTGAACTTTGAACTATGAACCTTGAACTTTGAACCTTGAACTTTGAACCTTGAACTTTGAACCTTTACCCCTCCCTCACAGCGCCGCGTAGTGCGGCACGTCGGTGAGGAACTCATAAGAGCCCTGTTCGTAGTTCATGCGGCAGCAGTAATGCTGCAGACCGTTTGATACCACGAGAAAGTCTACATGCAGCAGCAGGTTGTATACCGATATCTGTTCAAACACCCGCTGTGTCAGCACTACCGTCGGCGCCTTGTATTCCACGATCATGCGCGGCTGCAGTTCGCGGTTGTATGCCACCGTGTCGGCCCGCAGCCGCTTGTCGCCCACCTGCAGTTTCACCTCGTTGGCCAGCAGCGTCTGCGGATATCCCTTTTCGCCGATGAGGAAGTGCACGAAGTGCTGGCGCACCCATTCCTCCGGCGTTAGCGCCACGTAGCGTCGCCGCAGCACGTCGAAGATGGTAGGCCGTTCAGCCGTGCCGCCCAGTCGGACAGGGTAGGGGGGAAGATTCAGTTCCGTCATATCTTTTGCAAAGGTACGAATAAGTGAGCGAAATGCAAAGCAAAAACCAAAGTTTTTGCTTTCATTTCCGAGCGATAGTACCTTCGGCACCAGTCAAACTGTTATTTCATAGCCTTTTTTCTCTGAGAGCGTAAAACATCTGACGGCTGCTCGTTGACTGGCAGGGGTGCGTGGCTGATGGAATCCGCCTGTAAAAAACGGGACTGGCGTCACATTGGCAAGATTTTGATAGTAAAGTTTGGAAATACAGAATAATGTTTGTATATTTGCAGCAATGTTTGAGGCATTAGAAATTGATAGAGACGAGATAGTTCCGTTCCTTTTATAGGAAATTTTATTTCCGTTCTCCAATCGTTAACCCACAAAAATAGACCCATGCCTAATACCAAAAAAGAACCGACGGACTCTCTACGCGAAACCTTTTCGTGGCTGGAACCCGGTGTATGGCGTAAGCCATGCATTGTGCATGTGACGATGGTGGCGAAATCACGACAGCCACTGTTCGGCACACTTGCGCACGATGGAGCCAATGCCGTAGTCGAGAAAACACCCATCGGGTGGGCACTCATCAATCAGCAGCGCCGCATGCTGGAGCTTTGTCCGGAGGTAAAGATACTGGCCGACAAAGTGATGCCCGATCATCATCACATCGTGTTACAGGTTATGCGAACCATGCCGCGAAGCATAAAGGAGGTGTTGCGCGGATATATGCAGGGTTGCAAGGCAGAGGCGCGCAAGCTGGGCATCGTGGACAATCTGTACGATGGCCCTCCTTATTATAGGGTGCTCACCCATAAAGGGCAGCTGCATGCAATGATTGAATATGTCTACGCAAATGCTGAACGAGCCTGGCAGCGAAGGCAGAACCCGGAGTTATTTCGCATGCACAGAGAGACCGTACTTTGTGGTTTGCCCTTCACTTCAATGGGCAACCATTTCCTTTTGGACTGGCCTGACCGTCAACTGGTGGAGATGTCGCGAAGCGCTGACAGCAGTCATATTGCTGAGCGGCAGAAAGAAGTGCTGGCTGCAGCACATAATGGAGCCGTCACCTACACGGCTGCCATCAGCGGCGGTGAGCGACAGATCGCCAGATACATACGCGAGCAGGGCTACCCATTGGTAGTGCTTTTGGCTGATGGCTTTCCTGCCGAAGGCTCGCCCCATGAGCGGTACTACAAGCCGGGCGGAGTCTATTTCGATGCTTGTTCAAAAGGGCGGCTGTTGCTCTTGGAACCCAAAGAGAGTGCATACGAAGCTCCGTTGATAGTAAAAGCAGCCGAGGATGTCCTCCGCAGGAAGGCAGAAGCCAAGCACTACAGTTATGCTCCTATTCCTCATCATTCTAATCGCTATCGATTCGTGGCCCTGAATGAGATAGGGCGGCAACTCGTTAGCCGATAGTGTGTTTTCTCTGCTTTCTCGCTGAATAGTTTCTTTTCGTTGTCCATGTTTTTCATTTGTTTAGGAAACTATATAGAATTTGACCCTGGAAATGTAGGGACTTGGGCCAAAAAGTATATAGTTGACTTTGTTTATTATCGAACTGCTAAAATACGAAAAGCTAAGCGAAATGCAAAAGAAAACAATACTATTTGTTTCTATTTCCGAACGGAAGTACCTTCGGCGGTAGCCGAAGACGAATATGTAGGCGAAATGCAAAATAAATTGTTTTTTTCTCCTGTTCCCTTCCCTGTTCCATTCTTTTTCTGTATCTTTGCACAAGCGTAATCTTTATTAATGATGGAGTCCAAAGAAATAATTATTTCCCACGTGAGGCCTGATGACTTCGCTGTTCAGACGAACGAAGAGCACCAGTTGGGAGTAGCCCGATTAGCAGGAGAGTTCGCCTCAGCTTTTGGAATGAAGGACTATGGAGTGCTCTTGGGCTTGTTGCACGATAAAGGCAAGGAGCAAGATGACTTCCAGACATATATAAAAAAGGTGTCGGGGTTGTGTCCCGAACTGATAGTTCGCAATCATCCTAACCATGCCTATGTGGGTGCTTTGTTAGCTAAGAAACTATATCCACCCTTCACCCCGTTTCTGGCTTATCCCATTATGGGGCATCATGCTGGATTGTATGACTATGATGAGTATGAAACCATCTTGAAGGAAAAGACCATTCCGTCAGAGGTTACCGATTCGCAGTTAAGCATCAATCTCACGCCGCCCGTTCTCAATGTATCGCCACAACTTTACGAAATGAACCATCTGATAAGATTGCTTTTCTCATGTCTGGTGGATGCCGACTACCTGGATACGGAACATTTCATGAAGGAGGAGCAATCTCAATTAAGAGGCGGTAAGCCTTCTTTAGCAGCATTGAAACCCTTACTGGATGCCTACTTGGAGGAATTAAGTAGGAAACCTGCAACCCCAGTTAACCTTATTCGAAACGAAGTGCAACGGGCATGTCTGGATGCGGCTGAGGGAGAACCTGGATTCTACAGCTTGACCGTTCCTACTGGCGGCGGAAAGACATTGTCGTCGATTGTGTGGGCAGTCAATCATGCTTTGAAATATGGCAAACGCAGAATTATAATAGCAATTCCTTACACAAGCATTATTGTTCAAACAGCTCAAGTGTTGAGAGATATATTTGGCGCTGAGAATGTCTTGGAACATCATTCAAATATCTCCTTTGAGGTATTGGCTGACTTCCAGGGTGAAAATGCCACCAATGCGTCCATGCAGATGAAACTTGCGACGGAAAACTGGGATTATCCTATCGTCGTGACAACCAATGTCCAGTTGTTTGAGTCATTATATGCAAGTCGTCCTTCACAATGTAGGAAACTGCACAATATTTGTAACAGTGTTCTCATATTGGATGAGGTGCAGACGTTGCCAACTGACTATCTACAACCCATCATAAACGCGCTGAAAACCTATCAACGACAGTTGGGGGTATCAGTTCTCTTTACGACGGCCAGCCAACCCGTGCTTGTAGGAAAACATCGCGGATGCAATCCTTCGGTAAAGTTGGAAGGTATAGACAAGGTGACGGAGATTATTCCTACTGATTTCCGACTTCATGAAAGACTTCGTCGAGTAAACCTTCATTTTGATGATGTAGTGAGCTCGTATGATGATATGGCTCGACGTATAAGCCAGTTTGATCGTGTGCTTTGTGTTGTGAACACTCGTAGGGATGCTGCTGAGATATATAACAGGCTTCCAAAGGTTGATGGTGAGCTGACAATACATCTGTCGAGAATGATGTGCCCAGAACATGTGGCCGAAACAATCGTGAAGTTGAAGGAAGCATTGCGTGATGTAGGACAAAAGGTGATACGAGTTATTACCACTCAACTTATAGAAGCAGGCGTAGACATTGATTTCCCTGTAGTGTTCCGTCAGGAAGCAGGGCTTGACTCCGTATTGCAGGCAGCTGGTCGGTGCAACAGAGAAGGAAATATTCCTCTAGGCGACACCTATGTGTTCAGATTGGAAAAGCCTCTACCTCCAGGATTTATGTCACGAACAAATAGTGCCCGGATCGACATGATGGATGCTGTTGAAGACAAGTTCTCGCCAGAGGCCATGACTGCTTATTTCGGAATGCTTTATGGTAAAGTCAGTACTTTCGACAAGTCAAGAATGGCAGAAAGACTTGAAGCATCGACAGATTTTTTGTTCCGAACAGCAAGTGAAGAGTTTCACCTGATAGATGACAATGCGACATCCGTCATTGTGAATTGGCGTAATGGCATGGATTTTGTAGAAAGGTTAAAGGAAGAAGGCCCCTCCTATAGTTTGATGAAGCGATTGGCACAATATAGTGTGAACGTGCGTCAAAACGACCTGAAACTGCTGATACAGGCAGGAGCCCTGGAGGAAGTGCTGGAAAACATTTATGCGGTCAGCAGTCCTTCTTTCTACGATGAGCATGTAGGTCTCGTCACTACTAACCAGTGGATAGAAGAAACTTATATATTGTAAAACACTTAGCGGACATTATGTCGCACTGTGATATTAAAGACCGCCAAAGTGTTACATCAAAAAAAGAAACATAATGTCATATATGGAATATTACGACAAAGAATTCTGTTTGGAGGTGTGGGGTCCCATGGCTTGCTTCACCCGACCTGAATTGAAAGTGGAACGAGTCAGTTATGACGTAATCACGCCATCGGCTGCACGTGCTATCTTTGAGGCTATCTTTTGGAAACCGGCTATTCACTGGCAGGTGACGAAGATAGAAGTGTTGAATCCAATCAAGTGGACATCGATAAGGAGAAATGAGGTGGGGGCTGTTGCATCGAAGACACCTCTTTATATAGAGGATAAACGCCAACAGAAAAATACGCTTCTATTACAGGATGTGCGCTATCGCCTATGGGCAAAATTGGAGTTCATTCCTATTCGGCGACGAAAGAATGATCAACCTGGGCTTTTTGACAGCGAAGAAAGGAATGATGAGAACCCAGGCAAGTATAATGCTATGTTTGAACGGCGTGCAAAGAAAGGGCAATGCTTCAACCAGCCTTATCTTGGCACAAGGGAGTGTGTTGCATCTTTCCGTTTAATTGAACCAGACACGGAAGAACTGATAGCGCCTATCAGTGAGAGCCGTGACTTAGGTATCATGCTTTATGATATGGATTTTGAAGCTAATTCAAAGAATCCCCCTGCCATGTTCTATCGCGCACGGATGGAGAATGGCGTCATTATTGTTCCACCAAAAGACAGCGAGGAGGTTTTGAGATGATACTACAGGCATTGTATGAATACTATAACCGAAGCAAGGACCATCTTCCAGCTTTCGGTCGTGAACTGAAGGAAATAGGTTTTCTTTTAGTCATTGATAAGGAAGGTAATTTTGTGAGATTTGAGGATTGCCGTATTGACAAGAAACATGCAAAAAAGTTTCTTGTCAAGAAAAGTGTCGGTCGGTCTAGCGCCCCTGTCGCTAATTATCTCTATGACAACAGTGCGTATGTATTTGGCTACTCAGACAAAGGAGATGCCGACAAATACTTCAAGGTCTTTAAGGATAAAGTATCTGAAGTATGTAAGGCATCGTCTGGCAATCAAGACATGATGGCGTTATGCCAGTTCTACCAGTCGGATTTGGACTCACTGTTGTCAACACTGAAGAAAGATCCTTTATGGCCCGAAATAGAGAAGAATCTCAATAAAAAGTATTCTGTTTTTTCATTTAGGATAAAAGGTGATGACAAGATCATTGCTGAAAAAGAAGAATTGCTAGATTTGTTGACTGAAGATAATGACCGTGACGAGCAAATTTGTTTGGTATCTGGAGCAAGAGGCCATGCCGTGGAAACTACAACCGCGACTATGATACCTGGTAGCCAGGCTACTGCAAAGTTGGTAGCTTTTCAAGTGAAATCAGGATACGACTCGTATGGAAAAGAAAAGGGTGCCAATGCTCCTATCAGTGAAAAGGCAGAGTTTGCTTATACAACGGCACTCAATCATTTGCTTGCTTCTGATTCAAGGAACAAATTCCTTGTTGGCAACCGTACTTTCCTCTTCTGGGCATCTAAAGATGATGAGGCTGGTAGACAAGCTGAAGAAAGCATTTTCAGCATGTTAGGTTTCTCTGATCTTGAAGATAATCCCGATAGGAGGATAGAGCAAGTGCGTAAGGTCTTCAAGTCTATTTACTCTGGCATTCTGAAGACTGCGCTTGACGACAAATTCTACATTCTTGGTTTGGCTCCGAATTCCGCCAGAATCGCTGTCACCTATTGGGCAGAGATTCCTTTGAAGGATTTTGCCGAACGAATCAACCGCCACTTCGAAGATATGAAGATGGAAGGAGGCACGAAACCTTATTTCGGTTTGCACTCTATGCTGAGTGCAGTGACGTTAGGAGGAAAATCTTCGGAAGCTACACCCAATTTGCCTGAAGCCATCGTGAAAAGCATATTCCAGGGATTGCCTTATCCTTATACGCTGTTTGCTGGATGCATGCGACGTATCAGAGCAGAACAAAACATCTATACAGGACGTGCAGCTATTATTAAGGCATATTTAAACCGACTAAACGATAATGAACAAAAAATACAACCTATGTTAGACAAAGAAAACAAGAATCAAGGCTACCTTTGTGGTCGGCTCTTCGCCGTACTTGACAAAATTCAGGAGGATGCCAACAATCAACACTCCATCCGGGAGCGTTACATGAACAGTGCCAGTGCAACACCCGCTACGGTGTTTGCAACAATCCTCAATCTCTCGTCCCACCATTCTGAGAATCTGAATGAGGGCAGAAAGATTTACTTTGAAAAACTGAAGCAGGAAATAATCGACAAGCTCCCAGCCGAAGGCTTCCCTGCCCATCTTGATTTGCAAGACCAAGGACGTTTCTTCGTTGGCTATTATCACCAGCGTCAAGAATTCTTCAAGAAAAATGAAAACAATAATAATTAAAACAAAATAGCTATGTCTGAATTAAAAAACAAGATTGATTTCGTCTACATCTTTGATGTACAAGACGGTAACCCCAACGGTGATCCCGATGCAGGCAACCTGCCTCGCGTGGATGCAGAAACAGGTATGGGATTGGTGACTGATGTGTGCCTCAAGCGTAAAGTACGTAACTATGTGCAAGTGGCCAAGGAAGTGGCACCCGGCTTTGATATCTTCATAAAAGAGAAAGCTGTACTAAACACCCTGATTGATGCAGCACATGATGAGGACAAAGTGAAGGCTGCGAAGGACAAAACGTCTGCAGCACGTGATGTGATGTGCCAAAAGTACTATGATATACGAGCTTTTGGTGCAGTCATGTCTACAGGTAAAAATGCAGGCCAAGTGCGTGGACCTATACAATTGACTTTCGCACGCTCGGTTTCTCCTATTGCTGCAGCAGAGCATTCTATCACACGTATGGCTGTGGCTACAGAGAAAGAGGCTGAAAAACAAGGTGGTGACAACCGTACAATGGGCCGCAAAGCCACAGTGCCTTATGGTCTTTATGTCTGTCACGGATTCGTTTCTGCCAACTTGGCTAAGCAGACAGGCTTCTCAGAAGAAGACCTTGACCTCTTCTTCGAAGCACTCAGAAATATGTTTGATGTCGATCGGTCAGCTGCTCGTGGTCTGATGAGTGCCCAAAAGCTCATCGTATTCAAGCATGATTCTGTTTTAGGCAATGCTCCGGCCAATAAACTGTTCGATCTGGTGAAGATAGAAAAGAAATCGGAAGGCGCTCCACGTTCATTCAACGACTATGAAGTGACAATCGACAAGTCGAATCTGCCCGCCGGTGTCACGGTTGAGGAAATGATTTAAATGTATAGCGAAGATGAAATGCTCATGTTGTCGGGGATACAGCACTTTAGGTTCTGTCCCCGACAATGGGCTTTAATACATATTGAGCAACAATGGGAGGATAATCGTCTGACCGTTGAGGGCGAACTGCTGCATAAGCATGCGGACGACCCTTGCTATAGGCAAAAGTGTGGCGACCACATCTCTCTTCGTGCAGTTCATCTTGCATCAAGGAAACTTGGCCTTTATGGAGTGTCCGACGTCGTGGAACTCCATCCAACTGAAGATGTCGTTAACAGCATTACACATCCCAAATATCCTGGGCGATGGCTACCTTGTCGCACCCCATGTGGGTGCGTGGATTGAAACTTGAGCTGAAGGGGCTGTGTAGATCTCTACGGAGGTCGCACCCCATGTGGGTGCGTGGATTGAAACTTGATTCAGTGTCTCAGACCACCGAGGGCTCCCAGTCGCACCCCATGTGGGTGCGTGGATTGAAACAGACGTACACATGTCTGAGTTATGTGGATTTGGGTCGCACCCCATGTGGGTGCGTGGATTGAAACTCGAGGTCGGTGTAGGAGGCCCCGATGGCCGTCCGTCGCACCCCATGTGGGTGCGTGGATTGAAACATAGGTTAGTTTTTAGTTAGACATTGGAATGATTGTCGCACCCCATGTGGGTGCGTGGATTGAAACTTGTTAGTCTTATTTACACCGATAAGGTTTAAAAGTCGCACCCCATGTGGGTGCGTGGATTGAAACTGCATCATCGGACTTGCCATCACCGAGCCTTAGGTCGCACCCCATGTGGGTGCGTGGATTGAAACAGTGTTGAGACGAAGCGCAGGCGCGTGGTGTGCGTCGCACCCCATGTGGGTGCGTGGATTGAAACGATGAAATTGTGACTGCTGAGATGCGTCTGAAGGTCGCACCCCACGTGGGTGCGTGGATTGAAACTGCTTCATCTGCGAGATTTCGCCGTCCTTGACAGTCGCACCCCACGTGGGTGTGTGGATGAAACTATACTCAAATATTGAGGGAAGAACATCTATGTATGCATTGTTTGACCAAATGGGCGGCAATGTTCGCGAGGACATCTTGTACAATTAATGGGTTGACTCACCTATTGAAGTTGCAGGCGTTACCAAAGAGGAAATCAATACCATCTATGAGGAAAAGGAACAGGAAGAAAGACTGGAAGAGTTTTTTGTGACAACCCTTGCGAGATGTATGGAAATAGGAGACGTTGGCATGTTCGAGACGTACATTGAGATTTGAGTGACAAGAAGACTTTAGATAAACTATTAAACGATTTAGACTATGACAGAGGAAGAGAGACGGCTGAAAGAAATAGAGTTCACTCGTCAGTTGAAAGAGGGAACGCTAAAGTTCCACTTGACCGATTACAAGGCTCTCTACAAGACACTGACGAAGAAAATGTAGACCTGCGCTTCAGGAGCGAAGCGGTGAAAGCAACGCGACGCCTCGCGTCCCTACGGGACTTTTACACGCTGCGACAGCCGCCTTACACGCCCCGCAGGGGCCTTACTCGGCGGCCCCGCCGCCTTTCCACGCCTCGCAAGGGGCTATAAAGTTGTTAAATAAGTATAATTTAGAAAACCTTTTGTCTTGTTTATTTTACATTTTGAAAAGAAGTCATTACTTTTGCAGCGTAATGATTGTCGAACTGCGCAGCGACGATGGTTGCACAGCATGCTGAAGAGTGAATGAAAAAAGATTCAGAAATGATTAACAAACTGAAAACAATGAAAAAGGATTATCTGTTTCCATACCGGTTCAAGTGGATTGGGTGGAGCCTGTTTCTGCCGTTCGCGTTGCTTTTCTTCGTTGGGCCGATGTGCACGAATGCCATCGACGACGACCTGATCAGCTTCCCAACGCTCGTAATCGAGGTGGGTTTCCAGCATGATGCCGAACTGTTCGCCGGCGTGCAGCGTGAAGGAATGTTCGACGAGATCTGCATTGTGGCGATGTCGCTGGGTTTGCTCTTCGTGGCCTTTGCCCGTGAACGCGATGAGGATGAGTACGTTGAGCACCTGCGGTTGCACTCTTTCGTCTGGGCGATAAAGGCCAATACCGTGCTGCTCATTCTGGGCACATGGTTCTTCTTCGGTGCCTTCTACCTGTGGTTCCTGTTGTTCTGGCTCTTCTCGCTGTTCCTGATCTACATTGCGAAATTCCAATGGGAACTGCGCAAAATGAGAAAGGAGGCCAGCAATGAAGAATAACATTCGCGTGGAGCGTGCCATCTTGCGCATGACGCAGCAGCAGCTGGCCGAGCGCATCGGCGTGACGCGGCAGACGATCAACGCCATCGAAGCAGGCAAGTATGTGCCTTCGACAGTGCTTGCGCTGAAGATGGCAGCTGTGTTCGGCAAGAGTGTCGACGACGTGTTTCAACTTGACGAGAATGACTAAGTTTCGCAAGGCACTTCGAACATAGCACAAAGTGCCTTGCACCTTGCACCTTGAACATAGCGCGAAGTGCTTTGAACTTTGAGCTTAGTGCGAAGCACTTTGAACCTTGAACATAGCACGAAGTGCTTTGAACTTTGAACATAATTTATTAACCAACAACAATGAAGAAACTACTGACAACAATGGCTGCGCTGGGGCTTGCCGCTGCGATGCAGGCACAGGTGCGGATGAATCAGGTGGGGCTCTCCCCCCGGCAGGAGAAGGTAGCCACGGTGGAAGGCGTCGTGAAAGCCTCGCAAGTGAAAATCCTGGATGCGAAGACGGGCCGACAGGTGGCGAAGCCGCGCGTGCTGCGTGTGGCCAGTTCGCCCTTCTCGGCGAAGCGGCGTACGGTGGTTGATTTCAGCCAGCTCTCGGCCGAGGGCGACTACGTGGTGGCGGTGGGGAAGCATCGCCAGCCGTTCAGCATCCGGCAGCAGCCGTTGCGGGAGGTGTCGCGAGGCGCGCTGAAGGCGTTCTACCTGGTGCGCAGCGGTATGCCGATAGAGGCGCAGTATGCCGGCGAGTGGGCACGTCCGAAGGGCCATGCCGACGAGCAGGTGAGGGTGCATCCCTCGGCAGCATCGCCCGGCCGACCTGCGGGCAGCGTGATGAGTTCGTCCGGCGGCTGGTATGACGCGGGCGACTATAATAAATATGTGGTGAACTCGTCGTACAGCATCGGCCTGATGCTGTGTGCCTACGAGCAGCAGCAGGCATATTTCCGGCAGCTGAACGTAGGCATTCCTGAGAGCGGCAACCAGACGGCCGACTTGCTGGACGAGATGATGTACAACCTGCGGTGGCTGCTGACGATGCAGGACGCGTGGGACGGCGGCGTCTATCACAAACTGACCACGCCCAGTTTCGAAGCCTTCATCATGCCCGCCGACTGCCGACAGCAGCGCTATGTGGTGGCCAAGAGCACAGCGGCGACGCTGGACTTCGCTGCGGTGATGGCGCAGGCCGCCCGCCTCATGGAGGGGAACAAGGACTATCCGGTGTTTGCCGAACAGGCTCGGCGCGCTGCCCTGGCTGCCTACCACTGGGCGGAGCAGAACCCGCAGGTGCTGTACAGGCAGGACGCCATGAGCGAGGCTTACCAGCCCGCCGTGACGACGGGTGCCTACGGCGACTTCTTCCTGAACGACGAGTGGTACTGGGCTGCCACGGAACTCTATCTGCTCTCGGGCGACGGGAAGTTTCTGCGCGATGCCGAGCAACGGCAGCCGAAGGCGTTCCACGCGCCGTCGTGGGCCAGCGTGGCTGCGCTGGGGGCTTACGAATGGCTGACGCTGAAACCCGAAACGGCACTCGCACAGACCTGCCGTAGCCAGTTGCTGGCCTACGCCGACAGCCTGCTGAAGGCCGTTGAGGGGTCGTGCTTCCAGAGTCCGTCGGGCAATGGCAAGGGCGACTTCGGCTGGGGCTGCCTGGGCGGTTCGTTCTGCTCGACGGGCGTGGCGCTGCTGTTTGCCCACCAGCTGACGGGCGACGAGCGCTACCTCACGGCAGCCCGCGAGAATGCCGACTACGTGCTCGGCCGCAACGCCCTGGGCTACTGCTTCGTGACGGGCTTCGGCACGAAGAGTCCGCAGCATCCCCACCACCGCATCTCGGAGGCCGACGCCGTAGAGAAGCCTTTCCCCGGCTTGCTGGTGGGCGGTCCGAACCCCGGCCAGCAGGACAAGAAGGACGTGAAGACGACCTATCGTTCGAACCTGCCCGACGAGTCGTATCTGGACGTGGTGGACTCCTATGCCTCCAACGAAATCGCCATCAACTGGAATGCCGAGCTCGTGGCCCTCGTGGGGTGGCTCGACGCATTGGACTGATACAAAGACGAGTAAAACAACCATGAACAGAGAAACGCTCCTACACACACTGAAATCCTACTACGGCTACGATTCGTTCCGCCCGATGCAGGAGGAAATCATCAGCCACACCATCGGCGGCGGCGACTCGCTGGTGCTGATGCCCACGGGCGGTGGCAAGTCGCTGTGCTTCCAGATACCCGCCCTGCTCAGGGAGGGAATGGCGGTCGTCGTGTCGCCCCTCATCTCGCTGATGAAAGACCAGGTGGGCGCGCTGAAGGCCAACGGAATAGAGGCAGAAGCAGTGAACAGCAACAACGACGAGGCTCACAACCGCTTCATCATCAACCGCTGCATGGAAGGCAAGGTGAAACTGCTCTACATTTCGCCCGAACGACTCGTAGGCAGCATGATGAGCACGCTGCAGAAGGCGCGCATCTCGCTCTTCGCCATCGACGAGGCCCACTGCATCTCGAACTGGGGCCACGACTTCCGACCCGAATACACGCAGCTGGGGCAACTGCGCGAACTGTTTCCCGGCGTGCCCATCATGGCGCTCACGGCAACGGCCGACAAACTGACGAAGGGCGACATCCTGAAGCAGCTCCACCTGGAGCAGGCACGCACGTTCGTCAGTTCGTTCGACCGCCCCAACCTGAGCCTCGACGTGAAGCGCGGCTACTCGGCTGCCGAGAAACTTCGCGCCATCCATGCCCTCATATGCCGCCATCCCGACGAGAGCGGCATCATCTACTGCCTGGCACGCAAGACTACCGAGACGCTGGCCCAGAAACTGAAGCGCGCCGGCGTGTCGGTGGGGGTCTATCATGCCGGTCTGACGGCTGCCGAGCGCGACAGCGTGCAGGACGATTTCGTGGCCGACAGAATACAGGTGATTTGTGCCACGATAGCCTTCGGCATGGGCATCGACAAGAGCAACGTGCGCTTCATCGTGCACTACAACCTGCCGAAGAGCATAGAGAGTTTCTATCAGGAGATAGGGCGCGGCGGCCGCGACGGACTGCCCTGCGAGACCATCCTTTTCTATAACCTGCAGGACATCATCACACTGCGACGCTTTGCCGACGAGAGCGGGCAGCGCGACATCAACCTCGACAAACTGCTGCGCATGCAGGAGTATGCCGAGGCGCAGGTGTGCCGGCGCCGCATCCTGCTGAACTACTTCGGCGAAATCAGCGAGAAGAACTGCGGCAACTGCGACGTGTGCCACACGCCGCCGCAGACGTTCGACGGCACGGCGCTCGTGCAGAAAGCCCTCTCGGCAATTGTGCGCACGCAGCAGAGCGTGGGCTTCACGGTGCTCATCGACCTGCTGCGCGGTGTGCCTTCGTCGGAGGTGGTGTCGCACGGCTTCCAACGGCTGAAGACGTTCGGCGCTGGCCTCGACGTGTCGGCACGCGACTGGCACGACTATCTGCTGCAGATGCTTCAGATGGGGTTTGTGGAGATTGCCTACAACGAGAACCGCCACCTGCGCGTGACCACCCTCGGCAACGACGTGCTCTACGGGCGCCGCGAGGTGAGGCTGGCAACCATTAGCCGCGAGGACTACAGCGTGAAGGCGCGCCGACAGCGGGAGAAGAAGGCGGAGGCGCTGCTGCCCATGACGGGCGGAATGGCGGAGGATGCCGAACTCTTCAACAGGCTGCGCCAGTTGCGCAAGCGCATTGCCGACGAGAAGCGGTGGCCTGCCTACGTGGTGCTCTCCGACCGCTCGCTGCATGCCCTGGCTGCCGGCAAGCCCACCACGCTCGCTGCCTTCGGCAACACGTTCGGCATAGGCGAACACAAGACGCGGACCATCGGAATGGAGTTTGTCAGTACAATCAGGGATTACGTTGACAGCCAGGGCCATCTGCCTTTCCCCGGCGGCGTGATGCCCGCGGAAGAGGCTGCGCCGGTGTCTACGGAAAGAACTGCGCCGACGATTCAATGGGAACCTGCTGAAGAGGCTGCGCCGGTGTCTGCGGAAAGGACTGCGCCGATGATTCAATGGGAACCTGCTGAAAAGGCTGCTGCGGCTTCGGCTCTGCGGCAAGAACCCGCGGAGGGGCAGGCACCCGTTTCGGCAGAGGAGGCGCGCGACGTGGCACCCTCGCCCGAGTGGTTCGGCGGCTACGAGCAGCAACTGGACCGCCTCTTGACTCAGAAAGCAGAGCTGGAGGAGAAGATAAAGGCGCTGCGCACTGCTATTCTCCAGCGGATGGCCGACGGCCAACTGGAAAAATTCCGCTCCGAGCAATTCACCGTCAGTTACATGCCGGCACGCACAGCCCTGCAGTTCGACAGCAAGGCTTTCCGCGAGGATCACGACGACCTCTACACCGCCTACTGCAAGCCGCGCGAGCGCGATGCCGTGCTCACCATCAAACGAAACAACCAGGAGAAGGGGGAGTCAGAACATACAGAATGACAATGCATGTAGGGACGCGACGAGTCGCAAAAATAAACTGCAGAAATAATAACGATGACGGCAAAGGAAATAATCAACTACATGGAGTCGCTGCGCAACGAAGAGCAGCGGCAGGTGCTGATGCGCTTTTTCAAAACCGGCAAGGGCGACTACGGCGAGGGCGACGAGTTTCTGGGGCTGAAGGTGCCGCAGACACGCGAGGTGGTGCGGGCCGTAGGGCGCGACTTCCCGTTGGAAGAGGTGCCCGAGCTGCTGCTGAGCCGCTGGCACGAGGTGCGGCTGTGCGGGCTGTTGCTGCTGGTCGCAAGGTTTGAACGGCTCGCCACGAAGCGACTTGCAGACGACGGGGCTGCCATCAGCGGGCGCGACGAGATTGTGCAGATGTACTTGCGCTATGCCGACCGCGCTAACAATTGGGACCTCGTGGACCTGTCGGCTCCGAAGATACTGGGCCACTGGCTGACGCTGCCTACGCGGTTGGGCGACAAGCGGGCGCTCGTGGATTCGCTGGCGCGCAGCCAGAGCCTCTGGCGACAGCGCATGAGCATGGTCTGCACGTGGAAGACGTCGCAGATGGGCGATGCGTCGTGGTGCCTGCGCTATGCCGAGATGCACCTGCATCACGAGCACGATCTCATGCACAAGGCCGTAGGATGGATGCTGCGCGAAATGGGCAAGCGTGTGTCGATGGACCTGCTGCGCGATTTCCTGCGCCAGCACGCCGCCGAGATGCCGCGCACGGCATTGCGCTATGCCATCGAAAAAATGGACGCCGACGAGCGCCGCTACTGGTTGGCGTGTTGAGCGTGATGCCCAATCATAACCCTGAACTCAGCGCTCGGCTGCAGGGGTGCTTTCTTCAGAAAGAATTATGAACTATGAGCTCAGTTGCTCCAGCAGGCTGGCGAGTTCTTCGAGGTCGCGCGGATCCACCTTTAAGTCGAGCAGGCGGCCTTCGCGGTCGAAGAGCTTGTAGGTGGGAAATTCGTGTACATTCAGGTGGCGCTCAATGGCCTTCTGCTGTTCCTCGGGCAGATTGTAGTGGGCCACGTTCGGACCGCTGACGTTGTACTCCTTGATGACGTTCTCCCACGACGCCTGCGGACTGCTGTTGGCCAGATAGAGATACTGTATGTCGTAATCCTTCAGCCGGGCATATTCTTCCGTGGAGTGCGAGAGGGCTTCCTTGCAGGGGCTGCACCACGTGCCCCAGATGTCTAAGAGCACGAACTTGCCCTTGTAGGGCTCGAGGATTTTCTTCAGTAAGGCCTCGCCTTCAGAAATGTTTGCAAGGTCGTCCGACGACTTCAGCACCAACCTGTCGAACTCGCGGTTCTCAAGGGCGAGGTAGTGGCTGTTCTGCTTTTCAATCATGGCCAGGCAAGTGGGATTGCCAATCATCGTCTTCAACGTGTCTATCGTGCTGGGCAGCAGCGAGGCGCTTTCGTGCTCGATGTGTCCTAATGCTTTCTGCGTGAGCCAGATATCCTTGATGAACGAATCGGCGTGGAGCGAGTCGAGCGACGCGAGGTGAACTTTCATGTTGCTGACCAACAGTCCGTCATGGATCATCTTTCGCGCTTTCGGTGTTCCAAAAATCTTGTTCACCTCTTTAATCAGTTCGGCATTCTGCGCGTTCAGCTCTTCCGACTTGCGCACCTTCGCTTCAATGGTGGGTTCGGCATCGATGAGGGGCATCACGTCTTTCTGCCATTCAGCCCAACGGGTGAGCAGCGCGAGCTCCTCTTCGTTTGAGGCATATTCCGTATAGTGATCAAGGGCATTGTAAGAAACCACGGCATTTCGGGCTTCCTTGGCATCGTCGAGATAGTCGCGCAGGAATCCTCCGAAGTCGCGGTAGAGCGTGTAGGGCACGGGCAGGTTTTTCCAGAAAGTGTCGTAGGCATAGCGGCGAGCATTGCCGGAGAGCTGGAAGTTCTGGCTGTTGAAGCGAGCCTGTCCGAATTGGCGCGCCTGTTGCCAGCGCGTGTGTCCCTTACGGAAGAGGTTGAAGCGAGTGGAGAGTGTCGGGTGAGCCACGCAGAGTGAGTCGATGTTGCCATTCAAAGCCTTCAGAAGACTGTCGACGGAGGCTGTGTACTGGTCGAAGTCAGCACCCCGTTCCATGCGGAGGGACTTCCAGTCGAGCGGGTACTTGAAGAGTTCGTTCTGCAATCGGGCGTCGTCGCCCATGAAGAAGCGGCGGCCCTCCTTGAAGTCGTAGAGCAGGAAGTAGGTCTTGCCCGGCTCCAGCATGTTGATGATGAAGCAACGCCGCCAGTCGCAGTAGAACTCGGTGCTGTTCAGAACGGGAATCTTCACGCAGAAACGTCCCAAGGAATCCAGGTCGGCATAGACATCGTCCTGCTCGTCAGTGTAGAGGTTCTGATAGCCGAAATCGAAGGTCTTCAGCTGCTTGTAGTGCTCCGGCATGTCCTTCAGCCAGCCCACGACGGTCACGGTGTCAGTCTTGTAACCCGTGTCGACAAAGTCCGTGCGCGTGTCCTTCGTGGGATAGTCGGGCAGGAAGCGGGTGGTAATCATCTCGTACGTCAGCTTCAGCTGGCCCATCTGAATCGTGCGACGGCCTTTCTTGTCCTTTCCCACTTTCACGTTCAGCACGTCGCCGGCGTTTTGCATCACGATGTCGGCCTCGCCCGTTTTCGGGTTCACGTTGCATTGCTTGTAGTCCCAAAACTTGCAGTCGTAGATGGCGAAGTCGTCGAAGAAGGCAATCTTCCAGTCGCCCTGCGCGTCGCGCCAGTAGGAGGGGAACAGTTGTTTCCAACGCTCCTCTGCGGGCTTGATGCCTCTGATTTGGAACGCGCGCTCGCCATCGCCCTCGATGAAGTCGAACGACTTGACGCCCTTCGGCAGCGGCGGGAAGTGGAACACCATGTCGCGTCGGCCGTCTTTGTCGGTCTGCACATATTTGTTCAGCTCGATGCCGTCGGCAGAAACGAGGGGGAAGCGCTCTGAGCCCACTCGCAGGTAGGTGTCGCCGACAAACTGGAACGTGTAGTCAGGATAGTCCGACCGTTGCCGGGCGGTGACGTACACCACCGTCTCGTCGGCCTTCAGTTCCACGCGTGTCACGTCGAGGGCGAGATAGAAGAATCCGTCGCCGTAGCAGGTTCCATACTCGGTTGCGGGCTGCTCCCACACCGTGATTTTTTCTTTTGTCTGCCCCGCGATTGCAACGAGGGCGAGCAGGAGGGTGAAAAATGTTTTTCTCATTATTTTCTATGTTACCTTGTTCTTTCTCCACTTCGTTCCGAAAGCGTCTCCTTCGTCGCCGTGGTCCTTTGTTACCTTGTTACCTTGTTACTTTGTTACCTTGTTACTTTGTCAAAAACTCGCTGGGCGTGCTGCCAGTGATTTTCCGGAAAAGACGCGTGAAGTGGTGAGGATAGTCGAAGCCCAGCATCTGGGCGGTTTCGCTGATGTTGTGCCCCTGCATCAACAGACTTTTCCCGATGTTGATGACATAAGTATGGATGTAGCGAATGGCAGTGGTGCCCGTCGCCTTGCTGATGAGGTCGCCGAAATAGTGGGGCGAGTAGGCCAGTTGAGAGGCGCAGTAGGCTACGGTCGGCACACCCAATTGGTGCTGCAGCCCCTCGAAGTAGTATTGCTCAAGTTGTGCGTGGAAGCGTTTCAGGATGTCGGCATCGTCGTTGTGCCCGGCAGAGAGCTGGCGCTGATAGATGCGGTTGCAGTATTCCATGAGCAGGCGCAGATAGCCCAGCAGTACGCTGCGAAGGGTGGGGGAGTCGTCGTTCTGGAGCAGTTCCTGTCGCATCTGGCTTAGCAGTTGTGTGATGTGCTGCCACTCGGAGGGTTCCATGCGCAGCGACTCGGTATAGAAATAGGAGAAGAAGGGGAAGTCGCGCATGCGGGCTTCGAGGTCGGTGTTGTGGATGAGCTCGGGCGACCAGAGCACAGCCCATCCGCTCAGCCAGAGTTCCTCGCCGTTGTCCTCGGCACCGCCCAGCTGTCCTGGTGCCACGGCCAGTATGGATCCGTCGCTGAGTTCCACGGGCTTCGTGCCGTAGCTCAGGTTCTTGGGAAACTCGCGCTGGATGAACAGCCCGTAGACGCCGTAGTTGTTCAGGCTGGTATGAACGGGCGACACCTCGTCGTAGCAGATCAGGCTGAGCAGCGGGTGCAGCTCAGGTGCTCCCGTCTGGCGGGCATAGACATTAGGGTTGTCGAGGTTCAGAATCTTCTTCATGGGTGCAAAGATACGATTAAGTGAGCGAAAAACCAAATGTATTTGGATTTTTCCGAGCGTAAGTATCTTCGACGCATGTCAAAGTACGATTAAGTGAGCGAAAAACCAAATGTATTTGGATTTTTCCGAGCGTAAGTATCTTCGACGGTAGTCAAAGATACGACAAATTCCGCAAAATTGGTAGATATTTCTTTAAAATATGTGGTGGCGAATGCAAAAAATGTTTGTATCTTTGCAGCAGAAACCATTTAAGCTGTGTTAAGATGAAGAACTTACTACTTTCTGCAATCCTCGTGGCCGCAGCGCTCACGGCTTGCACCAACAAGAATCAAACCAAAACAGAAGAAAATATGAACACAACACTGACACTGACTCAGGAGTGGGACAAGACGTTCCCCAAGAGTGACAAGGTAGACCACAAAAAGGTCACTTTCCGCAACCGCTACGGCATCGAACTGGCAGCCGACATGTATGTTCCGAAAGCCCCCCCTTCGTCCCCCGAGGGGGACACAAGTGCCTCAAAGGGTAATCAAGCCCCCCTCCCCTCGGGAGGGGCTGGGGGTGGGTTCTTCCCTGCACTGGCCGTCAGCGGGCCATTCGGCGCCGTGAAGGAGCAGTCGAGCGGGCTCTATGCTCAGCACATGGCCGAGCGCGGCTTCATCACCATTGCCTTCGACCCCTCGTTCACGGGCGAGAGCGGCGGTGAGCCCCGTCGCATGGCGTCGCCCGACATCAACACCGAGGATTTCCTGGCTGCCGTGGACTTCCTCTCGGTGCAGGAAAACGTAGACCCTGAGCGCATCGGCATCATTGGCATCTGCGGTTTCGGCGGCATGGCCGTGAACGCTGCTGCACTGGACCCGCGCATCAAAGCCACGGTGGCTTCTACGATGTACGACATGTCGAAAGTGAATGTCGAGGGCTATTTCGAGAGCGAGAACACCCCGCAGCAGCGTATGGAGAAGCGCCGCGCACTGGCTGCACAGCGCACCGCCGACTTCAAGGCCGGCACCAACAAGCGCGCAGGTGGCGTCATTGACCCGCTGCCCGAGGATGCTCCCTGGTTCGTGAAAGACTACCACGCCTACTACAAGACGAAGCGCGGCTACCACGAGCGCAGCGGCAACTCCAACGACGGATGGAACGTCATCGGTTGCCAGTCGTTCATGAACCAGCCGCTGCTCTGCTGGGCTCAGGAGATTGAGAATCCCGTGCTGCTCATTCATGGCGAAAAGGCTCATTCGCGCTACTTCTCTGAGTATGCCTTCGAGCGCATGACGGGCAAGAAGGTCGTCGGCCAAAGCGCCAAGGAGGGCAACAAGGAACTTCTGATCATCCCCGGTGCCTCCCACGTAGACCTCTATGACGACGTGGCGGGCGTCATTCCCTACGACAAAATGGAGCAATTCTTCAAGGAGAACCTGAAATAGAACGCGACATGAGACGCACCCTACTATTGCTCACCACATTGCTCTTCGCCTGCTGCTCGTCCGACAGCGAGTCGCAGGCGGAGACGCTTCTGACGACCAATGACATGACAATGAATATAACCATCGGAGGCGAAACCCACGGGGTGGCGCTCGCCGACAATGCTGCCACGCAAGCGCTGGTGGAGAAACTGCAGGAAGGCCCTGTCAGCATCAACCTGAATACGAACGGCGATTTTGAAATCTGGGGCGCGCTGGGCTTCTCGCTGCCCACGAGCAATGAGTACATCGACTGCCAACCGGGCGACGTCGTGCTCTACGCCGGCAGCAACATCTGCATTTTCTACGGCTACAATTCCTACAGCTACACCCGTCTGGGCAGAATCGACGGACTTACCGCCGAGCAGCTGAAGAAGTTCCTGAAAGGTGGCCAGCGAAACATCAGCGTGACGCTCTCGCTGCCTGAGGCCACGGCCATCGGCAGCGCCCCAGCCGAGAGCGACGAGGCGCACAGCTGCTATGCCCTCGACGGCCGGAAACTCGCTGCCTCCCGGGAAAAGGCAGGCGAAACGCTCGCACACGGCATCTACATCAGGAACGGGAAGAAAATCATTGGGAACTAATACCTGTTGACTCCAAATAGTTCCTTTGAATAAATCTACAAATCCGCAAGAGTCAGAACAATTCTTGCGGATTTTTCATTTATTAAGTTATTTTTCTAAATAAATCTCACGAAGATTTGTTTAATTCAGTAAATATCTGTAATTTCGCAGTAGAATTGATATTTATTTGGAGTCAACAGGTATATAGTTCCCATAGAAATAACGCGTATGAGTTACGATATTATGGTGATTGACAGCCACAAGCGCTTCAAGAACAGCAAGGAGTTTTTGGGGTGGTACTCTGGCGCAGTGGAATATAATGACGATGTCGACTATAACGACTACCGTCATGCCACTCCCGAGCTGCAACAATGGTTCCTGAGCATGAAGGAACGGGTACGTCCGATGAATGGGGAGTTTGCTCCTGCGGCTGAAGAGGTAGGAATGGGAGAGTTTGAGGAAGCCGACTATAGCATTGGCCGCGATTTCATCTACGTGGCACTGGCCTATTCAGACGTGAAGGAAGTTGGCCCTATTGCCTTTGGCCTCGCCAAAAAGCACGGACTCAGTTTCTTCAACGTCAGTGGTGACGGCATATTGTATTTTTCCGATGGCAAAACAATGAAGCCGACTTCGGAAGAAGCTGAGCGGGAAGCACTCGAGGAAGAAAGTCAGAAAGAATTTAGGCGGAGGAATCTTCTGTCGCTGCTTGCTGTCGTCCCTTTCCTGCTATTGTTTTTCGTCTGCATTTATTATATGGATTCTTGGGGAGCCATCGCTTTGGTTATTGCCTTCCTGGTCTTTCTGGTTTTTGCCTACTATTCAAAACGTTGGATCAACAGAACCAATGCCGACGTCCTGGAGCGGCATCTTCAGCAGGAGGTCAGCGAGGAGTCAAGGCCGTTGCTGTCGGAGATTTCTTGGAATTTTAGATTAGGGAGTTATTCCTCAATGGATGATTTTAGGAAAGCGGTGAATGATTACAACATGCAGGAAAAGAAAGCTCGTGTAGACAATCTGCTTGATGCACCAATTGACTGCGTGGGCATCGAGACAACCTTCATTTTGCCAGATGAGTTTTCTGTTCATGGGAATGCAGAACAATCTTCGGCTCATTTTGTGGCTGATGATGGTAAGGCATTCACAGGATATGAGATTCTGTATAAACTGAACGAGTGGCTTTTTCCTATTCTAATGGATTCTAATGCCGTCTACTTTAAAGGTTTCAATTGCTACTCGCTCCTTAATGGCCCAACCACTTGCCGCGTTCTCTTAGGTAAGCAGGTGAGATGATGAACAAGAGTGTCCCCACCACGTCGTCGCGACGCAATGGGGACGGTTTTATTGTCTAACAAATAATTAAGAAAAATTATCATTTAAATCCTTTCGGCTATCATACTACCAGATTTTTTTCTTTTTTGCTGCAATTGCTGCCACTGCTGCAAGACTTGTTGATAGTCAGCGAGTTGCAAGTGGCAGCAGTATGGCAGAGTGACAGCAAACTCCGATTTTAACACAAATATACCCCCAAATGCAGCCTGTGGGCGGTCAATTTTTCTGATAAACCTGCAATAAAAAAAATCTCTAACCAAGGTCAACCAAACTTACAAATAAGACAAGAAGTTGCCAAGCGAAATCGTTCAGCAGAAACGCATACCGCGTCCCTGCAGGTTTTCTTTTTACTACCGCTTCGTGGTAATATCTCTACCGCTATGTGGTAATGTCCTTACCGCGTGCTGGTAATGACGTTACCACATAGTGGTAAAGGTGTTACCACAATGCGGTAATGAATCTGGTAATGTCAGTTGTGTGCGAGATAGGCATAGGGGATGTCATCGCAGAGCATGGAGCAGCCTGCGGAAGGGGGCGTTTCGGCAGGCAGTTCCTTTTGCTCCGCTTGGTTTAGTTTCGCTTGGTTCTGCTCCGCTTGGGCAGCCATCGCCTTTGGCTCGGCATCGCGCACGACGACACGTGTCTGGAAAATAGTGTCGCGGATGACTTCGCGCAAGAAGATGGTGTCGGGGGACAGGGCGGGTACTGCAGAGAGGAGATTGCCAGAGGAGGGGACTGCAGAGGGGGTGCCTTCGGCAGAGGAGACGACGGCGAGAGAATTGCCGGAGGGTAGGGCACTCTTCACGCCGAAGCCAGCGAGGAAACCGAGGAGGCATGCGGCAGCAGCCCACCAGCGGGGACGTGTTGCTGAGCCGTGCGTGCTGGTATGAGGTGCCTCCTGCTGACGGGCAATGAAGCCCGTCCCTACAGAGGTTGGGGCGATTTCAATCAGGTCGTCGAGATCCTTGGCTGAAATCTGCGCGTTTTCCTCGTCGCGCAACTCGCGGGCAGCGCTGATAATATCGTCAAGAGTAATGTCTTGAACTCCTTGCGCTCGGCGCGAAGCGACGCTTTCGGAACGAAGTGGAGAAAGAACTCCTTGAACTTCTTTATCTTTCATATTCTTTCAGTTTTTTACGGATGATGGTCATTGTCTTGTGCAGGCGCGACTTCACGGTGCCTTCGGGAATTGCGAGAATCTGCGCCACCTGTGGCACGGTGAGTTCTTCCTCATAGCGCAGCGAGAACAGCAGGCGGAGTGGGGGCGGCAGTTCGTCGAGCACTTGGCGAAGGGCTGTGAGCAGCGTCTGGCGGTCGAGGCGCAGTTCTACGTCGGTGGTCTCCAGCGGTTGGCGGTCGAGTGTGGCGAGGTAGTTGGACTCGTAGGCTTGGCGGCGGTAGCGGTTGCGCAGCAGGTTGTAGGCGATGGTGAAGAGGTAGGGGAGTGCTGCTGAAGAAATCTCATGAGCGTCAGCCTCCAGGACTCGCAGGAAGACTTCGTGCGTGGCGTCGGCAGCCGCCTGCGAGTCGTGGTTGAGTTGGCGCAGGAAGAAGCCGTAGAGGCGGCGGGCGTAGCGCTGGTAGAGAGCCGCATACTCCATGTCTTTTACTTCTTCCATGAGATTTTCTTCTGTTCGTTGCTGGTGATGATGGTGGTCTTGGTGACGGTCTTGTTGCCGTCGGCATCGGTCTCCTCCTCGACGGTGATGCTTGGCATCGAGTCTTCCTTATCGGGATCCATCTCGCTGAAGAAAGCAAGTCGTGGCAGTTTCAGCATGGGCGGAATGTCCTCCTCGGCGGCGTCGGTGTCGGTGTTCTGCTTCAGGATGCGGCGGATGAGGCATACCAGGCGGTCGTAGCCCTCGGGGTCGTTCTGCTCATACCACGGAAGCTGGTCTTGCAGGAGCATGACGTAGTTCAGCGCGAGGTAGGTCCGGTCGTCGTTCCACCGCTGCCCCTGGACGTCGTGGTCGGACTCGAAGGAATAGAGTAGGTACTCCAGGAGGTAGCGACGGTCGATGTTCTGGCGCTTCACCTTGAAGTTGTCGTAGGGCGTGGGGGAGTAGCGCATGGTCAATCCCTCGTTGTAGAGGCAGGCCTTGAGATCGTCGGTGAGCCATTGCTCGGCCATGAAGGCGATGCTGTTGGAAGAGAAATACACGGGGTGCGGGCTGTTGGCGCAGAGCCATTCCACGCTCAGACGGTTCCACGACTCGCCGCAACGAATCCATGCGTCGTAGTCGGGCTCGGCGATGCCCAGATGGCTGAAGCATGCAGCGTTGTAGGTGCGGTCGTAACAGAAGTTCTGGTCGTAGAGCACCTTGTCGCGATGCTGCCGCAGAACGTACTGGATGACGAGTTTCGGGATGATGTCGCCCTCGTGGGTGCCGATGTAGACGGCGTTCTGCTCCATGCCCTGCAGTTCGTTGAAATGGTATTGCAGCACGTAGGACGGGCACATGTCGCGGTCGAAGTAGATGTTCAGCAGTTGCTCCAGGTTTGTCGTGTCGCCCGTCTGATAGAGCGTGCCGATGAGCAGTTGCAGGTCGGAGGCGCGGGCATCGTCGGGCAGGCGCTCGAGGGCATTGGCAGCGTATTTGTGCATATGGTCGCGGCTGTGCTCCTGGTCGCCAGTCATGCTAAACAGCTCCTGCAGCGCAATGATGTCGTAGGTGTAGGTGTAGGGAATGCCACGTGCCAGCCGTTCCTGCAGATTGGTTTGTCGGGCCAGCTCCTGCTTCGTGCGGCCGCCAGGGGCGTTGAACAAGCGCAGGTAGTAAGCCTCGTAGACCTCATAGAAGTTGCGCCAGGCAGCCTCGTCCTGAGGATGCTGGTCGACGTACTGGTTCCATTGGTGGAATAGACGCGTGATTTGCGCCGTGTCGCAGTGTAGCAGGACAGGGTAGTAGAGTTGCTCACCAGCCTCTAAGGCAGTCGGTGAAAAATCTTTGTTGAGCATCAAAGTGCCTAGGGCTGGCTTCTTCTCCTGTGCGGAAACCGTCAGCAGTAGGGCCGAGGCGAGGGCAAGGGTTGTCAGTATTCGTTTCATTTGTCTTTCGGTTGTTTTTGTCGTGAAATTCTTTCGTTTGGTTGAACGCGAAAGTTTTATTCTTCGAAATGACGTCATTTTTCGGTTCGCGATTCATATAGGCAAACACGCGAGGCGATAAATCGTTCGCAAAAATATGGATTTTTTTTGTTTTCTGCATGCAATTGAGCGAACTTAACAAGTTTTTTTTGTAATATTGGCTTCGCCGAACTTCTTGCTCAACGCAAGCGAAAACAAGTTTCGAGTCCTTTCGCTCGGAAAAATACAAATATATTTGGTTTTTCGCTCGCTTATTCGTAATTTTGCACGATAAACATATCTGAACAACCTATGGCAGGAAAGAATCTTGGACCAACGTTCGAGGCAATCATGCGTAATCTGCAGGCGCGGAAGTTCTCACCTATTTATATATTGATGGGTGAGGAGCCGTACTATATCGACCAGATTGCGGACTTCATCGCCGAGAATGCGCTCGATGAGGCTGAACGCGACTTCAACCAGACCATTGTCTTCGGTGCCGACACCACGGCCGCTCAGGTGGCCGACATGGCGCGCCGCTACCCGATGATGGCCGAACGGCAGGTAATCATCGTGAAGGAAGCGCAGAATCTGCGCTCGCTGGAGCCGCTGGCGAAGTATTCCGAGAAGCCCACACCGACCACCGTGCTCGTGCTTTGCCACAAGAGTGCGTCGTTCGACAAGCGCAAGAAAGCCAACAGTTCGCTGGTGGCTAATGTGGAGAAAAATGGGGGAGTGGTGTTCGAGAGCAAGAAACTGGGCGATCGCGAGTTACCCGTCTTCATCGAAAACTATGTGAGGTCACACAATGCGCAGATTGACTACAAGGCATTGCGCATGGTGGCAGACCATATCGGTTCGGACTTGAGCCGCCTGACATCGGAACTCGACAAGGTGTTCATTTCGATGTCCGAGGGGGAGAGAACCATCACGCCCGAAGTGGTGGAAAGGGAGATAGGAGTAAGCAAGGAATTCAATGCCTTCGAACTCCGGTCGGCCATCGTTAACAGAGATGTGTACAAGGCAAATTTGATTGTGAAATATTTTGACAACAATCAAAAGGCTGGTTCGCTCTATTCCATTCTCCCGTTGCTCTTCAGTTATTTCCAAAATCTCATGCTGGCTCACTATTGCCCACAGAAAAATAATTCTGCAGCAGTTGCGCAGCATCTGGGATTGCGATCGGAATGGGCTGCGAAGGAGTATATGACTGGGTTGAGAAACTACAGCGGAATGAAGACAATGCAGATCATCACAAAGATGAGAGAGATTGATGCGAAAGGAAAGGGCATAGAAAATCCAAATACGCCTCCAGGGGAGCTCATGAAGGAGTTGATTTTTTTCATTTTGCATTAAGTATTTGCTCAAAAATGAGTCGAAAAATGTCATTTTCGGCTCATTTTTTTCTAGAATGAGTGCTCGCCAGGAGCACTTTTTTTGGCTAAAACCTTAATGAAATCAGGCACTTAGCCCCATTTTACCCCTCTCAATTTTGAAGAATTTTCAACTTTTTGACCCGTCGTCCAGAATTTTAAAAATTTGGCGATTTTTCGAAAAATCTCAAAAAACGCGATTTAGCGTTCACATTTATTTTGATTCACCTTTTTAATATTTGTGAAATTAAAGAATTTAAAAACACGAATATTTTTATTTTGATTTTCAATATTAATTTAATAGACAAAACGATTTTAAATCAGAAATTCGCATTTGTAACTGTAAATTTTATGGTTCAAAACAGTAAATAATTACTTATGCATATACATATTTAAGTACATAAATTACTAAAAACCAGTGTTTTATGATGAATATTCAAAGTTTTTGATGCAATTAAAGGAGGTAATTGCGGAAAAAGAGTGTATAAACGAATGATTTACAACATTAAAACGCTATATATGTATATGAAAACCAATAAATTACGTTGATTTTGCTATTAGTTTCCATTGTAAATCAATTTGATAAAACAATTTGGATTTATATATTTAAACGTTCTTTATTAAGTTTACTACTTTAATCGTTTAAAGTTTTAAAGTTTAAAGTTCAAATCGCCTAATTTAAAATTCTTCTTTAAAAACTTGCACGTCTCAAAAAAATGCTTTACCTTTGTAAAGTCAAACAAAAAGTCCCTGATTCGCCATTTTAGGTGCTGAAAACGGACTTGCTTAGTCAATTGATCATAATTCAAGGAGTATGAAAGATAGAATCAGACGCATCATGGAGAGCCAGCACATGACCCAACAAGTGTTTGCTCAGTTTATCAAAATTTCGCCCGCCACCCTTAGCGGTATCTTCAACGGTCGTACCAACCCGTCGCTTAACATTGTCGAGGCTATCAAGAATAGTCTGCCATCGATTTCTACCGACTGGCTCATGTTTGGCACTGGCCCTATGTATATAGATGTGTCGAAGGGCAATCAGGGCTCTGATGCCGCTGCTGCAGCTGCTGTTGCCGACGGCCGCGAGGCATTGCTCGACTTTGATACTCCTCAGTCTGCCCTACCCTCGGGCAGTCAGCCGAACGTATATGGGCAAGGTGTTAATTCTACACCTAAAAATATTGATACTTTTCTTTTGAAAAATATTGACAAGCCACAACGCAAGATAACAGAGATTCGTATCTTCTACGACGACCAAACGTGGGAGAGTTTTGTGCCGAAAAAGTGAGGCGTCAGGCGTGCTTATTTTCTTTGTTTTTAATGCTGCTTTTTTGTAATGGTTGTACAAGCGCAGTGCACTCGTTGCACCACGTTTTTTGTACTCCGAGTATAAGGGGCTTGTGTGCCAAGTACACGGCCCCTTGTATTTTTTGACGGACCACCCATCTGGGGTAATGAACAGCCCTTGAGCCTCCCCGCTAACATTGCTCGCAAATCGCAAGCAACTGCTGCTGTAACAAAAATTATGTGTTTTCTTTTTGAAATTCGCCCGTTAAATTGTATCTTTGCACTTTGTAAATGTTAGCGAATTAGAAAGATCATGAAGAAATATTGCTTAGACCTGCGTGTGTCAGATTTGGAAAGGCTGAACAATCGTTATGTGTTGATTCGGCTGACCACCGACGATGGTACGCTTCTGCCAGAGATGGCGGCTGGCCAGTTTGTTGAGGTGCGCGTTGATGGCGAGCCGTCGACCTTTCTGCGGCGGCCTATTTCCATTAATTTTGTCAATCGTGAGCAAAACGAGTTGTGGCTGCTTGTGGCCGTGGTGGGTGCCGGTACGCGTCGGTTGGCTCAGTTGCAGGCTGGTGACCGGCTCAATTGCGTGCTGCCGTTGGGACGCGGATTTGCAACGCTCACCGAGATGGTTCCTCCTATTGCAGAGGGAGCGCCCCGTTTTCTGCTCATAGGAGGCGGCGTGGGTGTGGCTCCGCTGCTCTATCAGGGCTCAGAGCTGGCTCGTCAGGGGGCCGACGTGACGTTCCTGCTGGGTGCTCGCTCGGCTTGCGACCTGCTGTTGCTGGATGAATTTAAAAAGTACGGGCGCGTGTGCGTGACGACAGAGGACGGCACAATGGGCGAGCAGGGCTTTGTGACCAATCATTCCGTGCTGCGCGAGGAGCGGTTCGACATGGTGCAATGCTGCGGCCCTACGCCGATGATGAAGGCTGTGGTGAAGTATGCCTGGGAGGCCGATGTGGATTGTCAGGTTTCGCTGGAGAATATGATGGCCTGCGGACTGGGTGCATGCCTGTGTTGCGTGGAGAAGGTTCGCCAACTCGAGGTGGACGGACAGGAGACAGTGCACAACGTCTGTGTATGCAAGGACGGTCCTGTGTTTGCCAAAGAAGAACTGCTTTGGGAAAAATGACAAGGTAACAAGGTAACAAAGTAACAAGGTAACAAAAAGATAGAGGGTGATGGCTGATTTACATGTAAATTTAGGAAAGCTGGAGCTGAAGAATCCCGTGATGACTGCATCTGGGACGTTCGGCTATGGCCTGGAGTTTCAGGACTTTGTGCCGCTCGATGAGTTGGGTGGCATCATCGTGAAGGGCACTACGCTGCATCCACGCGAGGGCAACGACTACCCGCGCATGGCCGAGACCGCCAGCGGCATGCTTAACTGCGTGGGTCTGCAGAACAAGGGCGTGGACTACTTCTGCGAGCACATTTATCCGCAGGTGAAGGACATCGACACGAACGTCATCGTAAACGTCAGCGGATCGGCCCCCGATGACTATGCTGAGTGTGCGGCCCGCATCGACGCGCTGGAGCAGATTCCCGCCATCGAGCTGAATATTTCCTGCCCGAACGTGAAGCAGGGCGGCATGGCCTTCGGTACGACGTGCGAGGGGGCGGCCAGTGTTGTGAAAGCCGTTCGTGCGGCTTACCACAAGACGCTCATCGTGAAACTCTCGCCCAACGTGACGAATATTGCCGACATTGCCCGCGCTTGCGAGGCTGAGGGGGCCGACTCGGTGTCGCTCATCAACACGCTCATGGGCATGGCCATCGACATCGAGCGCCGCCGGCCAGTGCTAAGCATTGCCACCGGTGGTCTTTCGGGGCCTGCCGTGAAGCCCGTAGCCCTCAGAATGGTGTGGCAGGTGGCAAAGGCGGTGAAGATTCCCGTGGTGGGCCTGGGCGGCATCATGACCGCCGAGGATGCCATCGAGTTCCTCATGGCGGGCGCTACGGCCATCGAGATTGGTACGGCCAACTTCATTGACCCCGCGGTGACGATGAAGGTGCGCGACGGCATCAACGAGTGGCTCGACAGGCACGGTTGCCAGTCGGTCAGCGAGATTGTGGGGTGTTTAGACTGATTATTTTGAGCTGCGACGCGGTCGCAGCATACAGGAACAGGACATGGAAAAAAAACTGAAAATAGGAATCCTGCAACAGCACAACGGGGCTGACAGGACAGAGAATATGAACCGGCTGGCCGAGGGCATTCGCTGCTTGGCTGCCGACGGCGCGCAGCTCATCGTGCTGCAGGAACTGCACAATGGGCTTTACTTCTGCCAGACCGAGAACGTCGACGTGTTCGACCAGGCAGAGCCCATTCCCGGACCCTCCACGGAGTTCTACGGAGCACTGGCCCGCGAGCTGCAGGTGGTCATCGTCACCTCACTCTTCGAGCGCCGCGCTGCCGGGCTCTACCACAACACCGCCGTGGTCATCGAGCGCGACGGAACGATTGCCGGCAAGTATCGCAAGATGCACATCCCCGACGATCCTGCCTACTACGAGAAGTTCTACTTCACGCCGGGCGACCTCGGTTTTCACCCCATTCAGACCAGCGTGGGTCGTCTGGGCGTGCTTGTCTGCTGGGACCAGTGGTATCCCGAGGCAGCCCGCCTGATGGCGCTGCAGGGCGCCGAACTGCTCATCTATCCCACCGCCATCGGCTACGAGTCGTCCGACACGACTGACGAGCAGGAACGCCAGCGCGAGGCCTGGACCACCGTGCAGCGCGGCCATGCCGTGGCCAACGGTCTGCCCGTGGTGACGGTGAATAGAGTGGGCCTTGAGCCCGACCCCTCCGGCCAAACCAATGGCATCCAGTTCTGGGGCTCGTCGATGGTAGTAGGCCCGCAGGGCGAATTCCTCTATCGCGCGCCGAAGGACGAGGAGGTGCGGCAGGTCGTTACGGTCAGCCTCTCGCGCTCCGAGCAGGTGCGCCGCTGGTGGCCGTTCCTGCGCGACCGCCGCATCGATGCCTATGGCGACATTCTCCGCCGCTTTGTTGACTAAACACAGAAACCAATATGAACAGAATCCTTGCTTTTGTGCTGACCCTGTTGGGAATGGGAGCCAGCACTGCCTGCAGCCAGCAGGCTATTAATAACACCGACGTAGAAGGCTTTGCCCGACTCATCAATGACAGTCAGGTGCAATTGCTCGACGTGCGCACGGCAGAAGAATTTGCTGAAGGCCATCTCGCCGATGCGCTGAACATCGACGTGAAGCAGTCGTCGTTCCTCGCCGACGCAACAGGTCGTCTCGACAAAAAGCGCCCGGTGGCCGTCTATTGCCGCAGCGGTCGTCGTTCGGCCAATGCAGCCACCATGCTCACCGAGCAGGGCTATGAGGTCGTGAACCTGTCGGGAGGCATCATGGCCTGGAAGGCTGCCGGACGTCCCGTGACGACTGCGCAGTATGAAACCGACGAGTTCGCAACGCCTGGCGGGCACACCGTTCGTTTCCACGCGCTTGTTCACGCCAGCATCCGGCTTGACATCGGTGGCCGGCACATCTACATCGACCCCGTCCGCAAGCTTGGCAACCGCGTTGTAGACCTTGCTGCGATGCCTAAGGCCGACTACATTCTCGTCACCCACGAGCATGGCGACCACTTCGATGCCGAGGCTATTCGCCAACTCTCGACCGACTCCACACGCCTTGTCACCAACCAGCGCTGTGCCGACCAGCTGGGCAATCTTCGCCCCGTCCTGATGGACGTGATGAAGAACGGTGACCACCTCACGTTGGCCGACGACTTCAGCCTTGAGGCCGTGCCTGCCTATAACACCACCGAAGCTCATCAGCAGTTCCATCCCAAAGGCCGCGACAACGGCTTTGTCGTCACCCTCGACGGCATGCGCATCTATGTGGCCGGCGACACCGAGGACATACCCGAAATGGCCAGCCTCGCTCCGGCGGAGAAGAACGGCCGCCAGCAGGCCATCGACATTGCCTTCCTGCCCTGCAACCAGCCCTACACGATGACGCCCGACCAGCTGCTGCGCGCTGCCCGCATGATTCGTCCGCGCGTGCTGTTCCCCTACCACTTCGGTCAGACCGACGTCAGCGGCATTCCCTCGCAGCTTCAGGCCGACTCTATCGACGTCCGCGTGCGGCATTACGAGTAATATTGTTATAGGGGGCAGCGTTTTTCCTGCAAAACTTCAACCTAAAGATACTTCATCCAGGCAAAGCGGCGGCGGTGGAGTAGGTAGTTAGGATTGTTCATATTTTCATAGGCTTCGCGTTCGAAGGCGATGTGGGTGTAGGCACGGCCGGGCAGTGGCAGACGGATGAGCCACTCAACGACGTACCAGAGATAGAAGCCCACGACAAACAGTTCCAACATCTGCGCCGTGTGAATGCGCTCGTGCTGGATGAGTTCCGTGGTGATGGTGACGCCCTTGCGGCAGAACAGCAGTCCGCAGATGTTGATGGCGTCATACTTGCGGAACGGAATCAGCCTGTTGTGGATAATCTTCATTCTATTGTTAAAAACGCAAAAAGCATGCCAATTATTTTATTCTCAGATGCAAGTTTTTTGGTTTTCTGCGTTTAATAGGCAGAAATAGTTTATTTTTTCAGAACGATATGAAGAAAAAATGGTATAGAATAGCCAACGGGGCGCTGTCGGCGCTGCTGGTGCTGCTGGGCTTTGAGGCCTGCACGGAGGAAGGTGAAGAATATGGAACACCCACCGTCGACTTTCACGTGGTAGGACAGGTGACGAATGCAGAGGGTGAACCCATCGAAGGCATCCGCGTCACGACGCGTGGATATTTTAACTTCCATGACGGAACGACGGAGCAAACCACTTTCACCGACAAAGACGGGCACTTTGCGACAAAGGAGATGAGAAGCATTAGCATTGATCCCATGATGCGAGTAGTGTTTGAGGATGTCGACGGCGAGGCCAACGGTGGTGAGTTTGCAGCTGACTCGGTTTCAGCAGAGGCTATGGTGAAGAAAAAAGTGAAGAAAGGCGACGGCAACTGGTACGATGGAAAGTATGAGCTGACGGCCAATGCGAAGTTGAAGGCAGAAGGTCTTGACGATGAGTAATCAGCCAATCACAGAAGATGTAAGGACGCTGGGGCTGCGCAAACGGTTGGCGCTGGAGGCGGCACGTCGCATCCAGCTGAATCTGGCGAAGGAACACCCGCTGAGGCAGTTGTTCTGGGAGTGCACGCTGAGGTGCAACCTGCATTGCCGCCATTGTGGGAGCGACTGCAAGTCGCTGCCGCCAACAATGGGGAAGACCGACATGCCGCGCGAGGACTTCTTCGGCGTGCTCGACTCGATAGCAAAGAAAACCGACCCGCACCGCGTGTTCGTCATCGTTACGGGAGGCGAACCGCTCATGCGCAGCGACATCGTGGAATGCGGACGTGGCATCTATGAGCGCGGTTTCCCGTGGGGCATGGTGAGCAACGGACTCGCCCTCACGGCCGAGAAGCTGCAGACATTGCTCCAGGCAGGCATGCACGCGATGACCATCAGCATCGACGGCCTCCGCGACAGCCACAACTGGATGCGCGGCCACGAACAGAGCTTTGACCGTGTCGACAGGGCTATAGGCCTGCTCGCAAGTGTTTCTGGATTTCCTTATTTCCAGTTCGACGTGGTGACTTGTGTGACGGAGCGCAACTATGAGGAACTGCCCGCCCTTCGCGAGTACCTTATTAATAAAGACGTGCGCGCGTGGCGATTGTTCACGGTGTTTCCCGTGGGCCGTGCGGCCAGCGATCCCCAGCTGCAACTCTCCAACGAACATCTGCGCGGCCTGATGTCGTTTATCCGCGACACGCGTCGCGAGGGCCGCATCAAGGCCAGCTACGGCTGCGAGGGATTTCTGGGCAACTATGAGAGCGACGTGCGCGACGGCTTCTACTTCTGCCGGGCAGGCGTGCTCGTGGGCTCGGTGCTGGTAGACGGCAGCATCTCGGCCTGTGCCAGCATTCGTTCCGACTACGTGCAGGGCAACATTTATCAGGATGACTTCATGGACGTCTGGCAGCATCGCTTCGGCCTCTATCGCAACCGCGAGTGGATGAAGAAGGACAGCTGTGCCGACTGCGACATGTGGCGCTATTGCCGCGGCAACGGCATGCACCTGCGCGACGAGCAGGGGCGCCTGCTGACGTGCCATCTGAAGCGACTTTCTTCAGAATAATTTTGCAGACTACAGTTTTTTTCGTAACTTTGGCTTCGCCGAAGATACTTTCGCTCGGAAATGAAAAAGATTTTGAGCCCCTTGATAAGGGGCGGCTATAAAGCGGGGTAAAATAATCAATAATTTTTTTTGCATTTCGCTCACTTATTCGTATCTTTGCGACAAAAGTCGTGAAGTATGGAGAAGAAAACACGCTTCCAGCCCGACGACAGCCAGCGGGCGGTGATCGATGCGGAGGGCGGCTACCACTTGGTGCTGGCCCCTCCGGGATGTGGCAAGACCCAAATTTTGACCGAGCGCATACGCAGGGCACACGACCGCGAGGGCGTGGCCTATGCCGACATGCTCTGCCTGACGTTCACGAACCGAGCGGCGCGCGGCATGCAGGAGCGCATTCGCGAAAACATCGACGACGCGGCGGTAGGAGAGGTCTACGTGGGCAACATCCATCGTTTCTGCTCGAAGTTCCTGTTTGAGCAGAGCATCATCCCTGCCGAGACCTCCATCATCGACGACGAGGACGCGGTGAGCATCGTTGCGCGCTATCAGGACGAAGACGAGGTGCAGGTGATGGAAAACCAGACGCGGCGGCGCGAATACTTCGACATCATCCATTTTTCCCATTTCATGCGGCAGTTGCGTTCCGGCCATCAGAAGGAATTGCGGCTGCACCCGGAAAGCTGCAACGCCGACGATGTGGCGGCGATGAGGCGAATATGCGAGATGCAGGGTATGGCGTTCAATGTGGAGTCAATGCTCGACATCTACGACCACACCGACACTTATCTCGACCTCTCGCGTTCGGAAGGCTACGACATGGCGTCGCAGGTCATCATCGACCGAATGCTCAGGAAAATGACCTTTGCCACGCAGTATGAGCGCTACAAGCGCGAGAACAGCCTCGTGGACTTCGAGGACCTGCTGGTGATGGCCTACGACAACTTGAAAGCCCCAGACCATCCTTCCTACAAGTGGATTCAGGTGGACGAAGTGCAAGACCTCAATCCGTTGCAACTGGCTATTGTCGACCTCATCACGGCCCCGGACCGTTTTACCGTGATGTACCTCGGCGACGAGCAGCAGGCTATTTTTTCTTTTATGGGCGCCCGACTGAGCACGCTGGAAAGCCTGCGGCAGCGTGCGGGCCGACGCGTACACTATCTTTCCACCAATCACCGTTCACCCAGCTACCTCTTGCAGGTCTACAACGAGTATGCCCGCAACGTGCTGGGCATTGACGCCGCCTTGTTGCCCAAGCCCGTACCGGGAACCTTGCAGGCCGAAAAGAAACCTGACGGAGCCTTGCGCATCCTGCGCAGCAACACGCTCGACACCGAGTACTACGACGTGGCCCACGTGGCCCATACATTCAGCCAGGCCTATCCCGAAGAGACCACAGCCATCATTGTGAACGCCAATCAGGATGCCGATATGGTGAGTGCCGAGCTGGCAAAGATGCAGCTGGCCCACTTCAAGGTGTCGGGCGAAGACCTCTTCTCGACGAAGGAAGTGAAACTGCTGCTGGCCCACCTGAACGTATTGGCTAACGAACATAACTTCATCGCCTGGGCGCGCCTGCTTAGAGGCTTCGGTGTGACGGCCAGCAATGCCTTTGCCCGCAACTTCGTGCAGTCGTTGCGCCAGCGCGCCATGCTGCCCAGCGACTTCCTCTGCTACGACGACAGCACCTATGTCGAGCAGTTCGTGAAGGCCTGTGTGGAGAAAGACATCGTGGTGTTCGACACCGAGACCACCGGTCTGGATGTCTTCGAGGACGACATCGTGCAAATTGCCGCCGTGCGCCTGCGGCAGGGTAGGGTGGTGAAGGGTTCCGAGTTCAACGTGTTTCTTCAGACCTCGCGCCCCATCCCCGAAATGCTGGGCGACATTCCCAACCCTATCTTGGAAGAGCTGAAGCATCGCGAGCAGTTGGCGCCTGCCGAAGGGCTGCGGCAGTTCCTTGCCTACGTGGGCGACAGCGTGCTGCTGGGCCACAACGCCATGTACGACGCAGCCATCCTGCGCCACAACCTCGAGCGCAATGCCGTTAGTGGCGACCCTGTTGCCGCCAATGGTGTTTTCGACTCGCTGAAACTCATCCGCCTGTTGCGGCCCGACCTGAAGCAGTACAAACTGAAGTACCTGCTGTCGGTGCTGCAGTTGGAGGGCGAAAACTCCCACCTGGCCGATGCCGACGTGGCCGCCACGTGCTCGCTCGTGCGCTATTGCTGCGAGCAGGCCCAGGCCGTGTTGCCCCGCCAGCGAGAGTTCATGGGGCAGCGGCGCGTGCAGGACCGCGTGCGGGCGTTGCGTGCCGCCTATGGGCAGGCCTATCTGGAGGGCTTGAGGCGCAAGGACGAGCCTACGCAGGGCGGAGAACCGGCGCTGACGGCCGAGCTGCTGCGGATGCACGACGAGCTGGTGGCAGGCGGCACTATCCAGCCAGTGGAAAAGCTCCACTATGTGACGGGCTACCTGCGCGACGAACTCCTGCATCCCGACGTGGAGCATTCGCTCGGCCAGCAGTTAGCAGCCCATATGGTAGAGATCAACACCCTGAAGGAGGCCGACCTCTGCAACAGCCGCTCGCTGAGCGAGCGCGTCTTTGTGACCACTGTCCACAAGGCCAAGGGACTGGAGTTCGACAATGTCATCGTGTTCGATGCAGTGGAAGACCGCTACCCCAGCTACTTCAACCGCAACAACCAGCAAGGCATTGCCGAAGATGCCCGCAAGTTCTACGTGGCCCTGACGCGAGCCAAGCGTCGCCTCTACGTGTCGCAGTGCCTCACTCGGTTGGATTGGCACAACAACATACGTCCCCGCCAGCTGACGCGTTTCATGAACGACATCCAGAAGTTCTTCAGCTGACCCCATCTTTTTCTTCGGCAAATTAACTTGTTTTGCTTGGCAAATTAACTTGTTTTGTCGGGTAAAACAACTTGCTTTGCCGTACAAAATAGTCTAATTAAAATAACAAAATCGTCTAATCAGCTAAGAAGAGCCATGTATTTCCATCGGCTGCCGGCACGTCTGATATTGGAACTAATAGTGCCAGATTTGGGCGTGAGAGGCACTTTTTGTCATCAAAAATCTTTTTGATTTGTTTCAATTATTTTTCACTTTGTTTCAAAAGTGGGTTACATAATAAAAAAAGTGTTTTAAAAAATTGCTATTATTTAAAAAAGCATTATATTTGCAGTCAGTAAATTACTAACAGAGGCGAAGATTACCTGATACACCATAGCTGAAAACATAAAATTCAAATAAATATTAACCAAAACCCAAATGACAGAAAAACTGAAAGTGATGATTTGTCTTGTCATGAGCAAGAAATTGTCAAGGACATCGGTTCTGGCAGTGCTGATGATGGTATTCGCAATACCGTCGTTAGCACAAGGACTAGTCAAGGGTGTTGTCATCGACAGCAGCGGCGAGCCGATAATCGGTGCAACAGTGGTCCAGAAGGAAGACCGCAAGAATGCAGCCATTACCGACATCGACGGTAACTTCTCGCTGAAACTTCCCGGAAGTAAGGGTACGATTGTCGTGTCCTACATCGGTATGAAGGAGAAAGAAGTGAAGGTCACGGCTAATCAAGACGTCCGCGTGACGCTGGAAGACGACGACACCAGTCTCGAAGAAGTAGTGGTTGTCGGTTATGGCCAGCAGAAGAAGGCTTCTGTGGTAGGTGCCATCACCCAGACAACAGGTGAAGTACTGGAACGCTCGGCCGGTATCGGTAGTGTGGGTGCAGCCCTGACGGGTAACCTGCCCGGTATCGCCACCATCGCCTCTACCGGCCAGCCCGGTGAGGAGGATCCGCGAATCTACATTCGTGGTGCAGCCGCTTGGAACGTTGATGCCCAGCCGCTGATCCTCGTCGACGGTGTGAAGCGTGAGATCAAGTCGGTCGACATCACCTCCGTGGCCACCATCTCGGTGCTGAAGGACGCATCGGCCACGGCCGTCTACGGTGTGGAGGGCGCCAACGGCGTCATCCTGATCACCACCAAGCGTGGTGTGGAAGGCAAGGCCCGCATCGACGTAGGCTTCAACGCCACGCTGAAGGCCGTGTCGAAGTTGCCGCGCAAGTACGACTCCTACGACGGCTACATGCTGCGCAACCAGGCCATCGAGCACGAGCTTGCCATCGGCGGCGCCGACTCGTGGGCTTACTATCGTCCGCAGACGTTCATCAATCTGTTCCGCAATCAGGACTATACCGTGCGGCCTAACTACACTGCCGACGGCATCTACCTCGGCGACTACAGCCAGGCCGAACGCTATCCGAACATCGACTGGCAGGACGAAATGTTTAAGTCTACAGCCCTGTCGTATAACACCAACCTGAACCTCTCGGGTGGTACGAAGTTCGTGAAATACTTCGTGTCGTTCGACTTCCAGAACGAGGGCGATATGACCCGCATCTGGGACAACCACCAGGGCTACAAGGGCGGTTACGCCTACAACCGACTGAACGTGCGCTCGAACCTGGACTTCCAGATCACGAAGACCACGCAGTTCAAGGTGAACCTGGCCGGTTCGAATGCCCAGCAGAAGACTCCGCGTTATTATTATGGTAATAATGGCGAGTTCTTCCAGCAGCAGAACTGGGCCGGTGCCTACGGCATGGCGCCCAACCTCTTCCCCGTGCAGTTCTCCGACGGCTCATGGGGTTATTCGAAGATGGTGTCGAACATTGCCAACTCTCCCGCCAACGTGGCCACATCGGGCTACGAGCTGGGCACCATCACTCGCGTTTTCACTGACTTCGCGCTGGAGCAGAACCTCGACTTCGTCACGAAGGGCCTGATTGCCCGCGGTACCATTTCGTGGGACAACCAGTTCAACGAGGGTACGCGCGGTATTTCCGACCTTCACACCACGAAGAAGGCCTACATCCTGCCTGAGGACGGCCAGATGATCTGGGCCGACGAAATCAACGCCACGACGGGCTTCGACTTCTATGAGAGCCGCGACTGGACGGTGGAAGCCGGTAACGTGAGCTACACCAGCCGTGCCACGGAAATGTCGCTGCAGCTGTTCTGGAGCCGCCAGTTCGGCGACCACAACGTGTCGCTCATGGGTAACTGGAAGCGCCGCAACAACGCCGGCAACGCCGACCTCGAGAACCGCCGTGAGGACTGGGTGTTCCGTACCACTTACGACCTGAAGAGCAAGTACTTTGCTGAGTTCAATGGTGCCTACAACGGTTCACAGAAGTTCTCGCCCGACAATCGTTTCGCTTTCTTCTGCTCGGGTGCTCTCGGATGGATGGTTTCGGAAGAGAAGTTCATGAAACCCCTGAAGGATAAGGGTATCGTCGACATGTTCAAGATTCGTGGTTCCTACGGTGAGATTGGTGACGACAGTGCCGGTGACCGCTGGGCTTATCTGACCAACTGGTCGGTGGTCAATCCCATCAACATGGCACTCGACGGTTCCGCCAGCCCGTTCACGGGTTACAAGGAATCCTCGATTGCCAACCCCGACCTGCGCTGGGCAACGGTGTCGAAGAAGAACATCGGTTTCGACTACGCATTCCTGAACGGTACGTTTGCCGGTAGTTTCGACTGGTTCCGCGACGACCGCTACGACATCTTCATCTATGGTGCCGACCGTTCGGTGCCTTCCTACTACGGCGCAGCCAAGACTCCTGACATCAACCAGGGTAAGATTAAGAACCACGGTTTCGAGTTTGAGCTTAGATTTAATAAGGTGTTGAAGAACGGCATGCGTTTCTGGGCAAACACCAACTACACATTCGCAAGGAACGTCATCAAACTGAAGGACGACCCCGCGCTGTTCCCCGCTTACCGCAAGGCTCAGGGTTATCCCCACGGACAGTACCACTCGTTCATCGACAACGGCTTCATCGGCTCCTACGACGAGCTCTACAGCTCGCCTGCGCGCGATGGTAACGACGCGGTGCTCATTGGCGACCACTACATCGTTGACTTCAACGGCGATGGCAAGGTGGACGAAATCAACGACCAGGCTCCTTACGGCTACACCGGCAGCCCAGAGCACACCTACAATGCCACCATCGGCTGGGAGTGGAAAGGCTTCAGCATGTTTGCCCAGCTCTATGGCGTGACCGGCGTGACCCGCGACGTGGGTATACCTTCTTTTAATAATAAGCTGCTGACGGTTTACGACAACGGCGCCTGGTGGAATCCTGCCACAGGAACGGGCGAGGTCGTCGTGCCACGCTTCACCACGCAGGTGAACTTCAACGACGGTACGCAGTACCTCTTCGACGGCTCCTATTTCCGCCTGAAGAACGTGGAGGTGGCCTACACCTGGACGAAGGGCTGGATCAAGAAGCTCGGCTTCACGAGCCTGAAGATATACCTGAACGGCAACAACCTCTTCCTCATCACCAAGATGCCTGACGACCGCGAGAGCAACTACGGATGGAGCGGCGGTGGCGGTGCTTACCCCACAGTCAGACGTTACAACTTAGGATTCAAGCTTTACATTTAATCGCTATATCTATTATGAAATACTACAGTAACATCAAATCCCTTGCGTGTGGATGCCTGCTCCTGCTGGCCGGCGGAGCCTCCTTCGTGTCCTGCACCGACTGGCTCGACAAGGACCCGGAGTCAATCGTTGCTGAGGACGAGGCATTCAAGAACTACCGCAACTTCCAGGGATATATAGAGGAAATCTACAATCTGATTCCCGATAAGGAGAAGGTGAATTATTGTACGGCATGGAACTTCGGCGACGACGCTGTTCACAACCCCGAAGGCTTTGCCCACATGGACCATCAGGTGGACCTTGGCAACTATCGTAACTGGCTGCACAACAACCAGTGCTGGCTGCTGGGTAACAACTTCAACGGCCGCGACCAGTCGCTCTGGAGAAACTCGTGGTACTGCATCCGCAAGTGCAACCTGGGCATCCAGAACATCAAGTCGCTCGTAGGCACCGACGAGGAGCGCGACCTGCTGCTCGGACAGATGTACTTCTTCCGTGCATGGTGGCATTTTGAACTGATATGCTACTTCGGCGGCATGCCCTACATCGACGAGGCTTTCGAGGCCACGCAGATTCCTGAGCTGCCCCGCCTGAGCTTCCAGGAGTGTGCCGACCGCTGCGCCGAGGACTTCGAGCGTGCCTACGACCTGCTGCCCCTCGACTGGGACGAGACACTGGCCGGTATGCAGACCTCTGGCAACAACGACCTGCGCGTCGACAAGTTCACGGCGCTCTGCTACCTTGGCAAGTGCTACCTCTGGGCCGGCTCGCCGCTGATGAAGGAGATGGAGAAGGCCAAGAACGGCGGTGCACCCCAGCTCTTGGGTGCCAGCTCCAACGGCAAGACCTACGACTACGACGTGAAGTACTGCGAGAAGGCTGCTGAGGCTCTCGGCCGGGCGCTCGACATGGTGAACAAGGGCCAGGTGAAGTACAAGCTCGCCGAGTTCAAGTACTCCAACCTCTACGATCACGAGCGCGACGAGAATGGCGATGAGGACAACTTCTACAGCGACATTTTCTACACCGTGAAGAAGCAATGGAAGATGCCGGGTGCCAAGGAAGCCATCATGCGTGGCGCCTATCCCGGCACGAACAGCGCCAACTGGAACTGCGCCAAGATCTTCGGTCCGAAGGTGGCTGGTCTGGTTGACCACGACAACATCATCCATCATCCCACAGCCAACCTCATCGACCAGTACGGTATGGCCAACGGCCAGCCCATCTATCTGGTGCAGAACGGTGAGTATGTGCTGAATCCGCTCTCTGGCTGGGATCCCAACCATCCTTACAAGGATCGCGACCCGCGATTCTACCACGACATCGTGTTCGACGGCTTCCACTACGTGCTCAGCACCGATGCCTTGAACGAAAGTCAGAAGAAACTCGAGTACTGCGACCTTTTCACTGGCGGTGCCATGCGCGACATCGACCACGGAAGCAGCACGGGCTACTTTATTCAGAAACTGGTGCCCCACCAGTGTAATCAGGGCGACCGCTGGTACGACTGGGACTACGCCTTCCAGTGCTACCTGCCCTACATGCGTCTGGCCGACGTCTACCTGATGTATGCCGAGGCCAGGGCCGCCATTGCAACAGGTGTGAGCCAGCTGACCGAGCGTCCGCTCTACTGCATGTCGCTCTCGGCTGTCGACGCCATCAACGCTCTCCGCGACCGCGTGAACTCGGCCGACTACCCCATGGAGCACGTGCAGCCTAACCTGCGCGACACCCGCGAACACTTCATCGACGAGGTGCGCCGTGAGCGCGCCGTCGAGCTGGCCTTCGAAGGCTTCCGCTGGTGCGACCTGCAGCGCTGGCTGCTGCTGACCGAGCCTCCCTACACGGTGAAGTACTCTCACGAGTTCGAGCGCCTGGAGACGGATGCCTGGTTCAAGGATCACGATCCGAAGGATGCCAGAGTCGGTAACTTCACGAAGAAGGTACTCATCAGCCGTCGCTTCGACTCGAAGCACTACTGGTTCCCGCTTCCCGACGAGGACATCTATCTCTACGAAGGATTCCCACAGAATCCCGGATGGTAAGGAGAATTAAAAAAGGAAAATTGAAAATTGAAAATGGACAATTTTATGGAAAAGATAAAAACAAACATATTCCTCCTTGCCATGTTGGCGGCAGCACCGCTTTCTGCCAGCGCTCAGACAGCTGACGAGGCTGATTCTGCCGTGGTGGAAAAGAAAGTTCATGTTGCTTTCCGAGACAAGGATGCCGACCACATTCTCGGCGGCGTCTCTTGGGTCGACATGGAGGAGTTGCAGAAGAAGGACTACACGATGGGCAGCCTCGAAGACCTCTACGGACTTGTTGGCGGATGGAACGGCAACAACCTCTGGGGTATGGACAACGAGCGTCTCGACAACAACGACAACAGCAACCTGCCGCTCGTGATCATCGATGGCGTGAAGCGCCCGTCGAACAACGTGTTGCCTTCCGAGATTGAGCAGATCACCTTCCTCAAGGGTGCACAGGCAGTGGTGCTCTACGGTTCCAAGGGTGCTAAGGGTGCCATCCTCATCACGACGAAGCGCGGAAAGGTTGACGGCCTGCAGATCAAGGCCAACGCCAACACCGGCTTCCACGTGGCCAAGGCATTCCCGGAGTATCTGGGCTCGGCAGAGTATATGACGCTCTACAACGAGGCACGTGCCAACGACGGCCTTGACGCCCGCTACACGCAGATGGACATCTACAACCATGCCTCGGGCGTGAATCCTTATCGCTATCCCAACGTGAACTACTACTCCGACGAATATCTGCGCAAGGTCTACAACCGCTCGGAAGGAACGCTGGAGATTCAGGGGGGCGGCACACGTGCCCACTTCTACACGAACATTAATTATTATCGCTTCGAGGACCTGCTGAACTTCGGTCCGGCCAAGGACAACTACACCGACCGCTTCAGCGTGCGCGGTAATGTGGACCTCGTCGTCAACAAACTCATCAAGGGTTATGCCAACGCGAGCGCCACGTTCTACAATGCTAACCAGAACAAGGGTAACTTCTGGAGCGAGGCAGCCATGATGCGCCCCAACTTCCCGGAGAACGCCGCACCGCTGATTCCTATCGACATGGTCGACCCGAATGCCAGCAAGGCACTTGCCATCCTCGGCAAGTCGCTGAACCTGCTCGACGGCAAGTACTTCCCCGGCGGCACGAAGGCCACGCAGACCAACGTCATCGCCGACTGCTACTTCGGTGGCCGTACACGTGCTGTGAGCCGTCAGTTCCAGTTCGACGCCGGCATCAACTACGACATGAACAAGTTCCTGAAGGGACTGACGTTCAACACGCTCTTCTCGATTGACTATGCAGCCAACTACAGCCTGTCGTACGACAACAAGTACGCAGTGTTCATTCCCACGTGGAGTAACTATAACTCGCAGGACATCATCGTCGGCCTCACCCAGCAGAACGACGAAATCGTGACAGGCCACATGGCCATGTCCGACACGAAGTATCGCCAGACCATCAGCTGGAACGGCCACTTCGACTACGACCACACCTTCGCCGGCAAGCACCATGTGACGGGCATGCTCCTGGCCAATATGTTCACAACAACGGGCAGCGGCACCTACCACCGCTATGCCAATGCCAATCTTGGCTTGCAGTTGGGCTACGACTTCATGGGGCGCTACTTTGCCGACGCATCGTTCGCAGGTGTTCACTCGGCACGCCTTTCCGAAGGCCACCGCGAAGCCATCTCGCCCTCGTTCACCCTCGGTTGGAACATCGCCAAGGAGAAGTTCCTGAAGGGCAGTTTCGTCGACGACCTGCTGCTCAGCGCTTCCTATAGCGACTTGAGCGAGGACATCGACATCTTCTCGGGCAACAAATACTTCTATCTCTATGACGCGTTGTGGACGACGGTTGGCAGCGGCTTCTCCTGGAACGAAGGCTCCACCACCGACCGCACCTACTCGACGATGGGCTCCAACCCCTCGTTGGGCTTCGTTCATAGGAAGGAATTCTCGGCCAGCCTGCGTGGCTCGTTCTTCAACAAGCTGCTCTCTGCCGAGATGACGTTCTTCAACACCAACATGTCGGGCTTCATTCCTGAGAATCCGTCGTTCCTTCCCTCCCACCTGCAGGATGGCCTTCAAGGCAGTACGTTCAAGCCCGCCATCAACAACGACATCCAGAACCGCAAGGGCTTCGACTTCAGCGTCACAGCCCAGAAGCAGTTCGGCAAGGTGCACGCACAGCTCGGTCTCGTCGGTACCTATTTCACGTCTAAGTGGAGCACCTACGATGAGACCCGTGATGCCAACGCACCTCAGAAGTTTGTCGAGGGCCAGGCTCTCGATGCTCTCTGGGGCTACAAGTGCCTGGGCTTCTACAGCCTTGACGATTTCGACGTGAGCACCACCAAGGAGGGAAAGACCAAGTACACGCTGAAGGCCGGACTGCCCGTGTCGGGACTCGGTGGCTCCATCCAGCCGGGCGACTTGAAGTACGAGGATGTGAACGGTGATGGCACCATCAACAATAAAGACCTGGTTGTTCTCGGCCGGTCGGGTACGATTACCGTCATCGACAAAAACGGCAATCCTACGACCAATCCCAGCAACAACAATCCGCTGGGTAGCATCGGCACACCTTGGTTCTTCGGCATGAACCTCACGCTGAAGTATAAGAACTTCACGCTCTTCATGCTCGGCAATGGCCAGTTTGGTGCCAAGGCCATGCGCAACGGCAGCTACTACTACATGAGCAGCGAGACCAAGTACTCCGTGAATGCTCGCGGACGCTGGACGCCGGAGACGGCCTCTGTGGCCACCCATCCACGCCTCACCTCGCTTTCCTCTAACCACAACGGTGCCGCCTCTACGTTCTGGCTCTACAGCACCGACCGCATCAACCTCCGCAAGGTGCAGCTCACCTACGACTTCCCCGAGGAGATGTTCTTCGGAAAGTGGGTGAAGGCTCTCTCTGTTTATCTGAACGCCAACGACCTCCTCACCATCTCCAAGCATCGCAAGATGATGGAGACCAGCGTCGGCTATGCACCACAGACTCGTTTCTATAATCTCGGTGTCAAGGTAACCCTGTAAATTGAAAATTGATAATTGAAAATTGATAATTGAAAATTATGAAACGTAGTATTATTAAATATGGTCTGTATCTGGCAACCGCCCTTCCTCTGATGGGAATGGGCACGGGGCTCCTCTGCTCATGCGACGACATGTTCGAACCGGCAGACGAAAACTATCGACAGGCCGAAGATATGACCGAGGAGTCGAAGTATGCCCATGGCCTGCTCATCTATGCCTACGACCGCCTTCCCTATCAGACAACCAGCCAGACCGACGTTGCCACCGACGATGCTGTGACCAACGTTACCAACAGCGCCTATCTGAACATGGCTACCGGTACCTGGGCTTCTGACAACAACCCCGTCTCGGAGTGGGATCGGTGCAAGGATGGCATCCAGTATGTCAACCTTTTCCTCACCATCGTTGAGAGGGTGAAGTGGGCACCCAGTGCAGCCTCCAAGCAGCAGATGTTCGTCGACCGCCTGAAGGGTGAAGCCTTCGGTCTTCGCGCACTATTCAATTACTACCTGCTGATGGCTCATGGCGGCTATGCCGACGATGGTGTGCTCTATGGCATTCCTCTGCTCCTGAAACCCGAAGACGGTAGCTCCGACTTCAACCAGCCGCGCGCCACGTTCGAAGAATGTGTGAAGCAGTGCTATGCCGACTGCGACAGCGCAATGGCTCTCCTCCCCATGGACTATTCAGAAATTGCCAGCGCCGATGAGATTCCTGCCAAGTATCAGGCTCTCGGTGCCAACGCCTCCAACTACAACCTCGTGTTTGGCAACAAGGCCCGCAACCTGCTGTCTGGCAAGGTGGCCGAGGCCATCAAGGCTCAGGTGGCCCTGCTCGCCGCAAGTCCTGCCTTCCGCGAACAGAGCGGTGTGACTTCGGCTGAGGCTGCCACGCTCGCTGCCAACGTGCTGAAGCGCATTGGTGGACTGCAAGGCTTCGACCCGATTGGCAACAAGGACTGGTTCAAGTCTTCCTATAAGACCATGATTGAAGGTTCGGAGATTCCTGAGATTCTTTGGCGTGCAGACCGCAGCAAGAATGCCTCTCAGGAGCGCGAGAATTTCCCGCCGACACTCTACGGACAGGGCCGCGTGAATCCCTCGCAGAACCTCGTCGACGCATTCCCCATGCGCAGCGGACTGCCCATCACCGATCCGAACTCCGGCTACAATCCGCAGGATCCCTATGCCAACCGCGACTTGCGTCTGGCTGACATGGTCATCTATAATGGCCAGACCTTCAGGAAGTCGGAAATCATCACGGGTACCTATCCTGCCATTCACGGCGACAAGGCAGAGACTGAGGACAACATCAACAGCATCAGCACCTCTACCCGCACGGGCTACTACCTGAAGAAGCTCCTCCGTGAGGACGTCAGCCCGCTGTCGAGTTCGCTCATTGAGCAGCAGCACATCTATCCCCGCATCCGCTACACGGAAATCTTCCTCGCCTATGCCGAGGCTGCCAACGATGCCTGGGGACCCAAGGGCGATCCTACGGGTATAGGCTTCACGGCCTACGACGTCATCAAGGCCATCCGCGAGCGTGCCGGTCTGGGCACCAACGAGATGGGACTGCCCCTCGCTGAAGGCGATGCCTATCTGGAGGCCTGTGCCGCCGATCAGGCCAAGATGACCGACCTCATCCGCAACGAGCGCCGCATCGAGCTCTGCTTCGAGAACAAGCGCTTCTGGGACCTCCGTCGCTGGATGATGCCTCTCAACGAAACAGTGAAGGGCATGAAAGTCGACCGTAACGAAGCCACCGGCGAACTCTCCTATACCGTCATCGAGGTGGAAGACCGCAAGTACGACAACTCTTATCAGTGCTACGGCCCCATTCCCAAGAGTGAGATTCTCAAGTGGAGCAAGCTCAAGCAGAACAAGGGCTGGCAGTAATAATTGAAAATTGATAATTGAAAATTGAAAATTATGAAACTCAAGAAATATATCTACGGGGTAGTCCTGGGAGCACTTGCTCTCAACTGTGCGTCTTGCTACAATGCTGACCATGAGTTCCCTGACTTTGAAGGCGGCACCACTGCCTACTTCGCCTATCAGTTCCCGGTGCGCACGCTCGTGCTCGGCAACGACATCTACGACAACACGCTCGACAACGAGCACAAGTGCCAGATCTGGTCAACTATGGGTGGTGCCTACGGCGGCCGCAACGCATTTGTTGATTTTGTCGTCGACGAGTCGCTTTGCGACAACCTCTATTTCACCGACGAAGGTGGCAACGCAGCAGCTCCCGTGCTGCCCATGCCGACGGCCTACTACAAGCTCGCATCCAACCAGATTCCCTACAACGGCGAGCCGCGCGGCTATGTGGAAGTGCAGTTCACGGATGCTTTCTTCGCCGATGCCAAGGCCGTTGAGAACACCTACGTCATTCCTCTCCGCATGACCAGCGTGAAAGGCATCGACCACATCCTGACTGGCACACCGCGCGATGACATCGACTTCGTGCCTTCACGCACCAACACCGAGTACTGGCGTGTGCTGGCCAAGGACTACGTGCTCTACTGCGTGAAGTACATGAACCCCTGGCAGGGTAAGTACATCCGCCGCGGCGTCGACAACATCACCGAGAACGAAGTCACCACTGTCAATGTCCGCAAGGACTTCTCGCTGGTGAACTCCGACACCGAGCACTACACCGAGAACCCCGTCAACCAGAACGACGAGGTGTGCGGCATCTCCACCAGGAACATGACGCAGGCCGTCTTCCCCGTGTCTATGTACATCGGTATGGATCCCGACGGCTCAGTTCGTCCTACCCAGAAGTGCAACCTCGTGCTCTCGTTCAGCGGCGACAAGTGTACCATCGTCTCCGAGGATGAAGACGTGCCCGGTGAAGGCGCTGGCGAATTCATCGTGAAGGGCACCGAGCGTCCCGAGTACAAGGACTACCAGTGGGGCAGCAACGACGGCAAGCCCGTCCAGCGCGACATCCTCCGCCTGGCTTACAACGTCACCTTCAAGAAGGGCCGCGTCATCGGTAAGAAGTACGATCCGAAACTGGGCAAGGAGGTCGACTGGATTCTCGAGAACGATGTCCACATCTCTTCTGCCGACACGCTCGTTGTCCAGACTCGTGAGTCCAACCAGAAAGTATTCTTCTCACCCAAATATGTTAAATAATAGGAGGCTAAGGATATGAAACGATTAATTAGAAACATCACCTTTATGTTGGCTGCAGGAGCACTCGTGGCTTCCTGTGCCGACTATAACGTGACCGACGATTTCAGGGCGGAGCCCGATCCGACATTTGTCGAGCCCTATAAGGACTTGGCACCCGTGAAGACGTACATCGACCGTGCCAAGTATCCCAACTTGTCGCTTGGCGCAACGCTTAAGGTGGCCGACTTCAACAAGCAGGAACTGGCCCACGCCGCTGCAGTCACCAACTTCGACGATATCGCCTTCGGCACCTCACTCATGTCTGGAACCATCATCAATTCCAAGGGCGTCATGAACTTCCTCGACATGAAGGACCTGCTCGACCACATGGACGAGATTGGTGGCGAGGTGTTCGGCAGCCCCATCGTGGCTAATGCCAACCAGGCTGATGACTGGCTCAACACGCTCACAGCCCCCATTGAGGTGCAGGTAGAATATGTCGAGGGTAAGGCCGTCAACTTCAATGAGCAGCCTGTAGGCCCATATAGTGGAACCATAGACAAGGGAAATGCTGAAATCGTCAGCTACGACGGCCAGAACGTTCTTCAGATTGCCAGCGGCTCAAAAGCTGGTCAGGTGCGCATCATCGAAGGCTTTGAAGTCGATCCACTCGCTACCTATACCACCACGTTCTGGGCAAAGGTCGACAAGGACGCATCCTTTACGATCACCTTCTCTGGCAACAAGATTACCGGAAGTGGTACCGACGGAAAGTGGACTCTGAAGCCCGGCAAATGGACCAAGGTCGTCGTGGAAAGCCGGAGCGCAGAAGGCGTGACCGAAGGCTATCTGAGAATTGAGAACGGACGTAACGCTCCCATCTACATCCAAAAGGTAGAGGTGGGCTACTATCCCGACAACCACCGTCCGCAGACCGCTCAGGAGCGCTCCGACACCATCAACTACGCCCTCGACGCATGGTGCGACGGTCTGATGAAAATCAACGAAGGCCGCATCACCTCTTTCGACCTCATCGACGAGCCGCTCGACGCCAAGGCTGAACTCGAAAACGGCATGCTCGACCTGAAACACTCCACCGACAAGATCTTCTGGCAGGACGTGCTCGGCAGCGAGAACTATGCACCCGCTGTCTCCCGCGTGGCACGCGAGAACTACGAGGAATACGGCGGCGATCCTGCCCAGCTGCGCTTCTTCATCAGCGAGACGGGCCTCGAGACTCAGAAGCGCTTCGAGAGCCTGAAGTACTGGATCGGCGTCTGGGACAACCGAGGTGCCAAGATCGACGGCATCAATGCCAAGCTCAACCTCACCTATAGCGAGAATCCGCAGACACAGGCTGCCACCGAGGCATCGCTCAACACGCTCCTCGAGAACCTCGCTTCCACGGGTAAGCTCATCCGCCTCTCCAACTTCGACATCAAGTATCAGGACGCCAGCGGTGCCAACGTCGCAGCCAAGGACATCTCCGAGGCTCAGCGCCAGCAACTGGCCGACTTCTACGGTCATGTCATCAAGAGCTACATGAACAAGATTCCGCACGACAAGCAGGCAGGCATCTGCAAGGGCAACCTCGCCGACACCTCCGATCCTGTCGGTCTCTGGTCCATCGACAGCAAGAGCAAGGACTGGGTGCGCACAGCTACCTACAAAGCCTTCTGCGATGCCCTCAGCGGAAAATAAGGAAACCTAACCCCAACCCCCTCCCCAAGGGAGGGGGCTCCGGGGCAAAGTCCTTCCACTCACATTATATTTAAACGAAACCCTATTTATTCATTCCTAATTATTAACTAAAATTTTTCAATTATGAAGAAACTGTTTACATTGATTGCTCTCCTGGCATTCGTCATGGGAGCTAATGCGAAAGAGATTGTCGATGCTGAAGTCGACTTCTCAAAGTACACAGAAATCTCTCAGGTTCCTTTCGCAAGTTGGCGTGGTAGCGAGTCGGCATTTGCCCGCCTGTCCATCCAGGATGGTTGCCTCCACTTCCACAGCGAGGAAGCTACCGATCCTTCTTGGGACTGCCAGTTCTTCCCCATCGGCGGTGTTGATGCTGAGGTAGGCGTTGTCTACACGCTCCACTACAAGATCAAGGGTTCTGTTGCTCAGAACGTTTCCATGCTCGGCTTTGGCCTGACTCCTTATGGACAGTTTGCCATCACTACCGACTGGGTAGAGGGCACCGTTGATTACGAAGCTGCAAGCAGCGACGGTAACATCCTGATGCAGTGCGGTGACTATGTAGGCGATTGGGATATCGCTTACCTGAAGATCACCCATGAAGGCAAGGAGGAACGCCCCGTAGAGTGGATCGAGCAGCTCGAGAATGGTGACGCCGAGAAGCCTTGGGCTGATCCCAACGTCCGCTTCAACGACCAGGAGAACAACTTCAAGATCTGCGCATGGGCTAAGGAGAAAGGCCGCAACATGAACGAGAACGACGGTTGGGATCCCTTCCCCGCCGACATCGAGGAGGTTGACGGCTCTCACGTCTTCGTCGTTCACGGTCAGGTGGCCGACACCGAGGGCGATCCCTCTGCATGGGACAACCAGTTCTGGATTCAGTCGCCGAAGATGCTGAAGGTCGGCTCGCAGTTCAAGCTCCACTTCCGCTACAAGGCTTCTGAGGCTGCTACCACCAACACCCAGTTCCACCACCAGAATCCCTCTGACTACGTTCACTGGCAGGCTATTGGCGACATCAACTTCACCACTGAGTGGCAGGAGTACGACGGCGTCGTGACCGTTCCCGATGCTGCTACCGACGCTTGGTCGATTGCTTTCAACCTGAACCCGCAGAACAAGAATGCCGTCAACTTCTACTTCGACGACCTCTCGCTGTCGCTCATGAAGCTCGACGAGGGCTACTTCGTGGCTTCTTCCAACACCGCTACCGGTATTGAGTACGACTTCGACAACGCTACTGAGTTCACCGTCGACGACGACCTCATCGTGGCCACCGTTGGTACGAAGGGCAAGCAGGACACTTGGGTGAACGAGGTGATGATCTCTACCGTTCGCGGTAACGACCGTGCCTTCAAGAGCTCTACCCTGAAGCCCACCGGCACCGTTGTCAACGATCCCGACACTTGGCTCGACTACACTGAGGGTTCCAATGCTAAGATCAAGCTGCCCGCAGCTGGTGTGTGGACCATCTCCATTGACACCGTGGGCAAGCAGATCAACTTCGTGAAGCTCGAAGGTGAGAAGGATCAGGAGCCTCTCGACATCAAGCCCAACACCTCTGTTGTTGTCGTTCACGGACAGGAGCGCGACGACCTCGCTGACACCGATACCGAAGTCCGCGAAGAGGAAGGTGGCTCTGGCCAGCCTTGGGACAACCAGTTCTTCATCCTCGCCAACCGCACACTCGAGGCAGGTGAGGTGACCGTTCTGGAGTTCGACTACCAGTCAACCATTGAGGCCAAGACCACCACTCAGTGCCACGGTGCACCGGGTGCCTACATGCACTGGAACTGCATTGGCGACGTGAACTTCACTCCCGAGATGCAGCACTTCTCCACCACCTTCACCGTGCCCAGCGAGGCCAACGGCATGCAGTCCATCGCCTTCAACATGGCTGAAATCAAGGCTGCTTGCGACTACACCATCACCAACGTAGTCTGGAAGCTCGAGGACAACACCGAGACCCTCATCAACGAGACGGGTGTCGAGAACTTCATCGTGAAGGAAGGTGCCGGCACCGAGCCCCACGTCTATGTCGATCCTACTGGCATCAACAGCGCAGTGGTTGACAGCAACGTTTCCACCGCTGCTTACAACCTCGCCGGTCAGCGCGTGTCCAACAGCTACAAGGGCATCGTCGTGAAGAACGGTAAGAAGTTCATCGTGAAGTAAACGCTACACAATCCTTACCTCTATCCCTTACCCCCTCCCCCCTTGGGGAGGGCAGGGGAGAGGCCTCCGCTCAGGACCTGGTCTTTTCATAAGGCCGGGTCCTTTTTTTTGCATGTTGTGCAGATGCCGCCCTGCAGCATTGCTGCTGGTAAAGCCCTGTCCAGCAACGCCATATGCCGCATCCCATCATGCAAAAGCAATCCTCTGAAGCGCACGCAAGCATCCTTTCTTGAAGTAATATATCATATATTGCAAAGTAATATATCATATATTACCGACCAATATATCATATATTACTGACTAATATATCATATATTACTGACTAATATATCATATATTACTTTACGATATACCATATATTACCTCATCAAAGCATTGTTTTCCACTCACTAGAGCAATACTCCAGCTTCTTTCCTGCACTGCTCTAGCTTTTTTCCTGCACGGCTCTAGCTTTTTTCCTGCACTGCTCCAGCTTTTTTTCCACGAATTGTTCTGGTATGGAGGTGTCCTTTCAAACTGCATGGTTGAAAAGTTCAACTTACTAGGGGGGTAAGATGCTGAAGGCATCGTCGCTCAATAACCGGGGGTACGAGCTTTGCGAGCACCCCCGGATAATAATAAGTGTGTGTGGAAACATCGACCCTGTAGGGGTTGCCCATCATTGACGGCTGGGGCACCCTTTCAGGGTGCTTACACAGGGTATTCCTGTCTGTCCGAGGGTGCTCGCTACGCTCTTACCCCCGGTTATTGAGCGGCGACGCTTTCAGCGTCTTTCAAATTGCACGATCGAAACCTTTTCCTTTTGTATCAGACTTTTGTTCTGATATGTCAACCGGCTGCTTGCTGCAAAAGAAAAAGGCGTTTTCCTTTGTGCTTATCGTGATTTTTATTACCTTTGCAGCATATAATCAATTATTAACATCAATGAGAAGAATTGTTACTTTTGTTTTGGCAATGGCCGCTGTGACGGCTGTCTGCGCGAAGGCTAAGGTCACCATTACGGTCAGCAACAACCGCCTGCAGACCATTACGGGTTTCGGTGCTGCCAGTTGCTTCGGCGCTATGGAACCGTATGCGAAAGACACTCAGCCCGTGAAGTTGCTCTACGGCGACGAATCGGCCATCGGGCTGAACATCATGCGCATGGAGATTTCGCCCAACTTCGAGGGCGACGTGAAGGTGCCCGAGTGGAACTATTGGGACTCACCCTACGACTGGAACGGCTCGCTGCCGTCGGCAAAGATCGTGAAGCAGCGCGGCGGCATCGTCTTTGGCACCCCTTGGTCGCCTCCCGGCGAGTATAAGACCAACGGCACGGCCCAGGGCGGCAATGCCGACGACCAGGGCAACCAGCGCGGCAAGCTGCGCGAGGACTGCTACGACAAGTTCTTCCCCTGGCTGAACACGTTCCTGAAGTGGATGCACGACAAGGGTGTCGACGTCGATGCCGTGTCGGTGCAGAACGAGCCCGACTGGTGGGTGAACTACAGCGGCTGTCTCTACACGCCCGACGAGCAGCTGAACCTCGTGAAAAACTATGCCCATATGCTCGACCGCGAAACCTATCCCGGCGTGCGCCTCATCAGTGCCGAACCGTTGGGCTTCGACCCGCAGTATTCCGACAAACTGCTGAACGATGCCACGGCACGCAATCAGGTGGACATCATTGCCGGCCACATCTACGGTCATCCGCCACTTGTGAACCTGAAGAACGCCGCCAAGAAGGCCAAGCAGTATGGCAAGGAGGTATGGATGACGGAGCACTCCGTCGACATCACCAACAACGAGGAGCGCCTGCCCAACTGGCAGGAGCAGATGACGTTTGCACAGGAGGTGAACGAGTGTCTGCAGGCTGGCTGCACGGGCTACATCTACTGGTACATGCGTGCCCACTGGGCTTTCGTGAGCACCGGCGAGTCGAAGTATGGCGACAAGAACAAGGTGAAGAACCGCCTGCTGCCCCGTGCCTACGTCATGTCGCACTTCTCGAAGTATGTCACCGGCTCCACGCTGATGGAGTCTACCTGCAGCTTCGACCTCGTGACCAATGCCTCTATCGAGACTTCGGCCTTCGTCAAGGGCGACTCGCTCATCGTTCTGGCCATCAACACGCTCAGCAGCGACCGCGACTTCATCATCAAGTTGCCGTTCAACGTCACTTCGGGCGACATGATGCTCTCCTGGGGCAACGAGACCGATGAGCTCTGCCAGAAATATCCCATAGAGGTGGCCGAGCCGTCGCAGCGACTTGTCGTGGAACTGCCGGCACAGAGCGTGGCCACCTACGTCTTCAAGATTGCGAACGAAGACACGTCGGTGTCGTCGGTGGCAACTGCCGCGAAACCCACGAAGGAGTACTACGACCTTCAGGGCCGCCGTCTGGTGAAGCCTCGTGGCCTCTGCATCGAGCGCTACTCCGACGGTACGTCCAAGAAGGTCTACGTTCAATAAAGCCCACCTCGCCCCTGCTGCAATCAATGGCTTTGGGTGTGTTGCGGCCGCCGCAACATCCCATCGCCCCTTAGATCCTGAGTTATGGCAATGAAAACAATCATCGGCAAATGTAAGTCGCACGCTTCCTCGCTGGTGTGGCTGTTGGCGCTGCTGGTCACGGCAGGCCTCCTACTTAGCTATGAGCACTTCGTGTTGTGGAAGATTCAGGAGCAGAACCTGTTTCTCGACACACCGCTGTTCTTCCGACAGCAGATGGTGGTGCCGGGCGGACTGCTTTCCTACGTGGGCAGTTTCCTCACCCAGCTGCTCTACGATTCCGTGCTGGGCGTAGGCGTGCTGTGCGCCTTGTGGTGGTTGCTCATGTGGCTGATGCGGCGCACGTTCCGCGTCGCTGAACCGTGGGCGGTGCTGCTGCTCGTGCCTGTGGCGCTGCTGCTGGCAGCCAATGTCGACATGGGCTACTGGATTTATCCCATCAAGCTGAAAGGCTGGTACTTCGCAGCCACGCTGGGCCTGCTGGCGGTGGTCGCCCTGCTCTGGGCCTATCGCGCCCTGTCGGCTCGCCGGCTGTGGCGGCGCGTGCTGCTCGTACTGACCGTCGTGGCAGGCTATCCGCTCTTCGGCACCTACGCCCTCGCTGCCGCCTTGCTCATGGCCTTGTGGAGCTGGCGACTGGAGCGCTCTGATTTAAGTTCTCCGCTCAAAGCTCAAAACTCTCCACGGTCTCTCCGCTCTAAACACTCCACGCTCAACTCTGCAATCGACAGTTTGCTGGCGATTGCACTTGTCGCTGCCGTACCGCTGGCGTACTACCAGTTCGTCTATTACCAGACCAATGAGGTGAACCTCTGGTGGACGGCCCTGCCCACCTTCAAGATTCTGGAGGTGAACTCGGAGTACTACTGGCCCTACGCCCTGCTGGCCGCATGCATGGCCGTCCTCGTGCTCGGCAAGTGGGAAACGAAAGCCGAAAAACCAGAGGCTAAGAGCAAGGCGGAAGCCAAAGACAAGACGGAAGTCCCAAACAAGGCAGAAGCCAAAGACAAGACGAACGCCAAGGGTAAGAAGGCTTCTCAACCGCGCGGAGCGCACTCTCAACCCTTCTCAACCGCGCGAAGCGCTTCTCAACGTCCGAAGGGCTACAAGGGTTGGTGGAAGCTGGCCGTCGTCGTGATAGTCTTGGCGGCAACGGTCTACGGCGTGCAGAAGGCATGGATGAAGGACGAGAACTTCCATCGCGAGGCGGCCATGGAATACTACATTGAACAGACCCGCTGGGACGACGTGCTGGCCGAAGCCGACAAGCAGCGAGACGTGCCCACGCGTGCCATCGTGCTGATGCGAAACCTCGCCCTGTCGAGGCTGGGACGCCAGAGCACGGAGATGTATCGCTTCCCGAAGGGGGCAAAGAGCTACGCCTCGCCCGTCGCCATTCCCACGTCGATGTTGATTGGCGACCTGTTCTACTACCACTACGGCATGCTGAACGACTGCCACCACATGTGCCTGGAGGGCGGCGTGGAATATGGCTGGCGCGTGGAGCACCTGAAGTACATGGCTCGCTGCGCGTTGCTGACAGGCGACCGGAACGCCATGCTGAAATACACCGGTCTGCTGAAACACACGCTGTTCCACGGTGGTTGGGCTCAGTGGGCGGAGACGTTGCAGCTTGATGCCAAGCTGAGGCAGAAAGACCGCGAGACAGGGCCCGTCATGAACATGATGCGCTATCCCGACATGGTGGGCTCCGACCACGGCTATGCCGAGAACTACGTGATGAACCACCTGTCGCAGATGGACAGCGACGACCCCACCTTCCAGGAGCAGTGCCTGCTGGCAACGCTGTGGAAAAAGAACAGCCGACAGTTCTGGCGCCGCTTTGCCACCTACCTGCAGCTGCACAAGGGTGAGCCCATACCCCGCTACTATCAGGAGGCCGCCTGCCTGTATGCCACCACGCAGCCGCCGGCACCCATCGAGGTGCCCATCGACGAAGGCATCCAGAAGAGCCTCCAGGCGTTCATGCAACTGCTGCAGCAATACGACGGCATGTCGCTCGAACAAGTGCGCTCGGCGCTGTCTCCGATGTATGGCGACACCTACTTCTTTGACTATTTCCTGACGGATGACCTGAACTACATGTAGAATCTTTTTGTATGATGAGAAAAATATTCCAGCTCCTTTCGGTGGCAGCCTTGCTGGCAGCCTGCGGGCCGCGGGTGCCCGAGAACTTCAAGGCATCAAACGAACAGCCCGACATCTATCCCGACTACAGGGAGGTGACGGTGCCGGTAAACATGGCGCCGCTGACGTTCCAGATGGCCCGCGAGGCCGAGCAGATGGTGGCGCGGCTCTCTGCCGGCGGCGAGGAACTGCTGCTCGGGGGCGACAAGATTCAGCCCAGTCACGACGACTGGCAACGCCTCGTGGCGCAGGCCGCCGCCAAGGGCATCAGCGTGGAGGTCTACGCCCGCTACCGAGGCCAGTGGACGAAGTACAAGCCCTTCCACATCTACGTCTCCAACGACAGCATCGACCCGTACCTGAGTTACCGGCTCATCTCGCCCTCCTACGTGAGCTACGAGGAACTGACCATCAGCCAGCGCCACTTGGAGAACTACGACGAGAGCGTCATCTACGACAACATCCTCTGCAGCGAGGAGGGAGCCGGCAAGGGACAGTGCATCAACTGCCATAACTACCAGCAGTACAACCCCGCGCGCATGCAGTTCCACGCCCGTCAGAACCAGGGCGGTACGGTGATTGCCTACGACGGCCAGATGCGGAAGGTGGGCATGAAACACGACTCCATCCTCTCGGCTGGTGTCTATCCCGCCTGGCATCCGTGGCTGAAGCTCATCGTCTATTCCACAAACAAGACCAGCCAGGTGTTTCAGGTGAAGGACCCGAACAAGATTGAGGTGTTCGATTCTGAGAGCGACCTGATTGTGTACGACGTTGAGCGGAACGAGGTGATGAATCTGGAGAACGATCCCAACGAGATGGAGGTGTTCCCCTGCTGGGCTCCTGACGGCAAGTGGCTCTACTACTGCAGCGCCCACTTCGAATATGCCGACACTGCGGGCCACAACAAGGAAGTCATCCGTCGGCATCGGGAGGTGAAATACAACATCTACCGCAAGTCGTTCGACCCCGAGACGATGGCCTTCGGACAGCGCGAACTGGTGTTCGATGCTGCCGCGCAGGACTTGAGTGCCACGCTGCCCCGAGTGTCGCCCGACGGTCGCTGGCTCGCTTTCACCATGGGCAAATACGGCGTGTTCCACATTTGGCACCACGACGGCGACCTATGGATTCTCGACCTGCAGACCGGCACGGCGCGGCCTTTGGACGAACTCAACTCCGCCGACACCGAGAGCTACCACTCGTGGTCGAGCAACGGTCGCTGGATGGTGTTCAGCAGTCGCCGCCACGACGGTGAGTACACGCGTCCGTTCTTCGCCCACATCGACAAGGACGGCCACTGGTCGAAGCCCTTCGAACTGCCCAGCAGCGATCCCGACTTCCACCTGCAATTCCTGAAGTGCTACAACGTGCCGGAATTCATGTCCGGTCCCGTGACCATCAAGCCCCGCGAGTTTGCCAAGGTCCTCAAAGGCGAGGCTGTGCCCGTGAAGTACAAGGAGAAAAGGTAATAGGTAACAGGTAATAGGTAACAGGTAATAATATGAAAAAACTACTTTTAGCCGTTGCATTCCTTGCCCTTGCAGGCATGGCGAATGCGCAGTTGCCGAACGAGAAATTCGGCAAACCGTCTGATTTGGAATGGGACTACATAGGGTGGGGCGATGCTGTCGGTGCCGATGCCATCATCCTCTGCAAGACCATGAAGGTGGCGTATCAGCTCTCCGACCAGGTGTTCTCCAACAGCCAGTCGTCCGACGTCAACTACGACAACCTGGCCGACTTCGGCAAGAACGAAATCGACGACAGCAACATCCTGGTTCGCCACGAGTTCCGCCTGCGCACGAAAATCCTGAAGCCCGAAGGAGCCCGCCACGCGAATATCGACATCACCTATTTCAATGCCGACAACGAGAAGACTTTCAACCACGACGAAATCTCTGACATGAAGGTCACCGTCTTCAGCAAGAACGAAAAGGGGAAGGTGGTGAAGCGGAAGGTCAGCACTGCCGACTTCGTCGAGGAGCGTGTGGATGAAAACTACGTGGTCCGTCATGTCGTAGTGCCCGACGTGCAGGCCGGCAGCATCGTCGAATACCAGTACAACATCACCAGCACGCGCCCGACGTTTCTCTACGACTGGACATTCCAGGAGCAGATTCCCACCGTGCGTTCGGCGTGCGACATCGAGATTCCTGCCTTCCTGCAGTTCAATATGAATGTGCCCATCAACCGACTCATCAAGTCGAGCGTGGAGGTGGGTCATCTGGCTTACGACACCAACCGTCCCGACATGAAGAAGGGCAAGACCTGCGTCACCAACCACTACAAAATCTCTGGCGACTACATCCTGCCGCTCGGTCAGGCGCTCACGCACAACCAGAATGGGGCCACCGACAACGCTGCTGCCGAGGAGATAGGCGTTTTCACCAGTAAGATTGTCAAGCCTCAGGTCACGCTCCCTGCCTCAATGCCGAAGGGAAGCACGCACTTGAGAATAAAATAAGGTAGTATATATACACAAATGAGAAAAACTTTACTATGCATCGCTCTGCTGGCGGCTGCCCTGCAGGGCGCACGTGCCGAAGCAGACCCGAACTTCTATATCTATATTTGCTTCGGACAGTCGAACATGGAGGGCAACGCCCAGTGGGAAGCGCAGGACGTGGGCAACGTGGACCCGCGCTTCCAGATGCTGGCCACCTGCAACTTCGACAACCCCAAGCGTACGCTCGGCAACTGGTACACAGCCGAGTGCCCCATCGTCAGCCCTGTGGGAAAGCTGGGGCCCAGCGACTATTTCGGCCGCACGATGGTCAAGGAACTTCCCGACAAGCGGGTGGGCGTCATCGCCGTTGCTATGGGTGGCAGCCCCATCGAGATGTTCGACAAGGACCTCTACCAGCAGAAGCTGAAGGACAACCCCAACGAGTGGTGGGCTCAGCTGGCCAACCGCTACTATGGCGGCAACCCTTACGGCCGCATCATCGAGATGGCGAAGAAGGCGCAGGAGGTGGGCGTCATCAAGGGCATCCTGCTGCATCAGGGCGAGTCGAACAACGGCGACCCGAACTGGCCTGCCATGGTGAAGAAAATCTACAAGGACATGCTGCGTGACCTGGGTCTCAGGGCTTCCGATGTGCATCTCTTTGTGGGCGAAACGGAATATCCGGATATGGGTGGCGGCTGCTATTGGCACAACACAGTGGTGGCGAAGATTCCCGAGGTGATTCCTACGGGCCACGTCGTATCGGCAGAAGGCATTCCCGGCAACGGCACCGACCCGTGGCACTTCTCAGCTGAGGGCTACCGCACCCTGGGCAAGCGCTATGCCGAGAAGGTGCTCGACGTGATGAACAATCCTGAAGCTTACACCAAATACTGGACCATCGACGAGCGCCTCACGGGCAGCCTTTCGGCCTTGAACGACAAGTACTTCGCCATCGTCAACGAGGCTGAAGGCAAGGCGTTCTATTGTTCCTTCGGCCAGGACCTGGCCTACGACGACTGCAAGCTGGCTTTTGACGCCTCGAACGAAGGCTATCTCTTCAGAATCGGAAGAATCAGCGGCGGACGCGGGCGCTGCCTGCGACTGGTCACCCCCGATGAAGAGGTGTACGAGATTGCGGGCGGCGTGGGCTACCTGAATTCTCAGGACGTGGCTGGCGACTGCTGCTTCATTCAAGGCCTGAACGGACAGCGAGGCTACGACATTCCCGATGGTGCCGTGTGGGACATTCAGTATGTCGACGGCAAGGGCTGGTCGCTGAGAAACGTCGGCACGGGCAAGTATCTCAAGGATGCCAGCCCGGCGAAGTACGACGAGCCTACCTACTTCACCTTATGCACGCTCGCTCCCGCCACGTCCGGCATCTCGGAACTGACAGAAGAGCCCGTCGCCCGTAGGCAGTCAGGCGAATACATCTACAACCTGCAGGGTGTCAGGGTAGCGAAGAAGAGCGACTGGAACAGTCTGCCCCGCGGCATTTACATCGTGAACGGAAGGAAGGTGACAAGGTAACAAAGTGACAAAGTGACAAGGTAACAAAGTGACAAGGTAACTTGTTCCCAGGTCACTTCTCCCGCCGCAATGCCGAAGGGCAACACGCATCTGAAAGTAAGATTGCTGCCTTTCCAGTGAGAAAAACTATCGCGAGGTCATGGCGAGGATGCGGTCGCGGCACTGTTCCATGAGCCATTTCGGTGTGCTCGTGGCACCGCAGATGCCAATCGTCTCCACACCGGCGAGCCACGTCATGTCGATTTCGGCGGGACTCTCGATGTGGTAGCTGCGCGCATTCTTGCGTTGGCATTCGTGGAAGAGTACGCGTCCGTTGCTACTCTTGCGGCCTGAAACGAAGAGTATCAGGTCGTGGCGCGCAGCAAAGGAAGCTATGGAAGGTATGCGGTTGGCCACTTGTCGGCAAATGGTGTCGAAACTGCGGAAGGTAGCCGTGGGTGCAATACGATTCTGGATGAACGTGATGATTTCATGAAATTCATCCAGATTTTTTGTTGTTTGCGAGTAGAGGTAAATGTCTCGCGTGAAGTCGAGCCGCTTCACATCATCCAGATTTTCAACAACGATGGCGTGTCCCTCGGTCTGTCCTACCAGCCCGAGCACCTCGGCGTGGCCGTTTTTTCCGAAGATGACAATCTGCGCTTGCGGCGATGCCTCATACTGCCGCTTGATGCGGCGTTGCAATTGCAACACCACTGGGCAGGTGGCATCGATGAGGGTGATATTGTTCTGGCGTGCAAGAGCGTAGGTGGACGGCGGTTCTCCGTGAGCGCGCAGCAGCACCTTTACGTCGTGCAACTCGGCCAACTGGTCGTGATTAATGGTGACGAGTCCCTGAGCATGTAGGCGTTCCACCTCTTTGCCGTTGTGAACGATGTCGCCGAGGCAATAGAGCGACGGAACGCCGTGGCTGAGCTCTTCCTCAGCCTTTTTGATGGCCGTGGTCACGCCGAAGCAGAAACCGCTGCCGCTGTCGATTTCAATCTGAACCATGGGCTGAGGCTTATTCCGTTTTCACTTCTATGACCACCTTGGGCTGCTCGGGATCGTTGGTGATCATGAGCACGCGCGGCTCTTTCACGAGTTTGAGGTCGCGCTCGACGGCCGTTATCTTGAGTTTGGCATATTCCCCAGGAGCGAGCTTCGTCTTGTTCAGCGACACCTGCAGACCGACGGTCATCATCTGGAGTTTAGTAATGTCGAGGGTGGCATGGCCGGTGTTTTGTATTTCTATTTCGCCCTTGAGCTTCTTCTTGCCGTTGAACGGGCCCAGGTTGAGACTTGTGGTTGAAAGCAGAATGCGCGGAGCCTGTGCCAGCTGTTGGTCGGTGAGGTCGCTGAAGCTCGGCAGGAGCAAGGCAGAGATGTTGATGCGCTTGTTGGGAGCCACGCGGTCGCCGGGATTCTTTCCAAGGAAGACTGTCGTTTCGGTTAGTCCGTAGTCGCTGATACTACGCGTATCAAGGGTGATAAGGGCTACGCCCGAGCGTCCTGGTCTGATCTTCGAGGGCGACACCTCTGCCACGATGTAGTTAGGCGTGTGCATGATGATGGGTTGCACGGTCTGGTCGGTGTTGTTCAAAATGTGGATTTTCGCTATCGGGCGGTCGCCGCGGTTCACGTCGTCGAACATGATCTCGTTCTGATCGACCAGCAGGTCGCCCAGCGAGAGAGGATAGTCACCAGAGAAGTCAACAACTTCATCCACAACCATACCCTTCAGTGTAAGCATAAAGGGTTCCTTGTTGCCTTCGGTATAAATGCCAATTTGCTTTTCGAAATGTCCCATCTGCTTGGCATCGTAGGTGGCTCGCAGCGTGAAGTCAGCATTGCCGTGGATGATGCCTTCGGGATAGTCAACGGTAGTGCAACCGCAGGATGTGCGTACTTTCGCGATGCTGAAGTCGCGGCTGCTGGCATTGTGGAGTTCATATTCGGCCACGACAGGCTGGCGGAACATCACCTGTCCTACATTCAACACTTGGTTCTTGGCCTCAATGCGCTGGGCCGAAGCGGTGGTGCAGCTCAGACACAGCAGTCCGGCTGCAAACACTTTTCTATAGAGATTGTTCTTCATTTTTTTTCTTTATTTTGTTGTGGTAGGGGTGGCAAGGGTTGCGATGGATCGCAACATACTTGACAGTGAGGCGACGATTACTCGCTTACAGTGAACAGGCGGGCGGCAGCACGGGCGGTGTACTCGGGTGAGTAGGCGCACTGTACGGTGCAGGTGCCAGTCTGATAGGTTCCGGTTCGGTCGACGTAGTATTCAGTCTCGACGATGTGTGTGCCCTTGGCCATGCGGTCGAAGTAGTAATTCGTCACGTTGTCGCGCGGGGCGCAGTAGTAGCCCCAATGGTAGCCACTAAGTTGTCCGAGAGGCTCCAGGCAGGCTGCACGCTTGTCGCTCACCTGCACGAAGTCGTAGTCGCGGTCGGCCTCAATGGTGATGCGAACACGGATGCGGTCGCCGACCTTGAGCGTGTTGAGAGTCTTTTCTTGGGCAATCACTTCGCGTTTCACCTTCAGTCCGCTCTGGGCGTCGCTGATCTCCGTGAGCGGCTGGAACGAACGCGTGTAGACGGCGCCCCATGAGGTGCCCTGACTGGTCTTCTCGGCGGTGAAGGTCTTGAATCCGGAGCCCGTCTGCGAGTTCTTCACGTAACCCAAACCAGCGGTGGCAGCTGAGATCTCCAGTTGCTTCCCGTCAACCTTCAGGACAGCCAGGCTTCCCTGATTCTCGAGAACTTCCGTATTCCCTTTCATGAAGGCATAGACTGCATCAACGGCGTTGAGCGGGGTGTCCCAATCCTGAGTGCGTTTCTCCTGCAGGAGCCAGCGCTGCATCTCCTCTACGGTCTTCGTGTCGGCAGGCTGCAGCAGGCTGATGGCCTCGATGGCTGCCACCTCGGTAGGAATCTTATAGTCGAACCAGCTGTAGTAGGCCTTGCGGGTGTCGAAGTAGCGCCCCATCTCCTCTTTATATACCGTATACTCGCGAATGCTCTGGAGGTATTCCTTCGCCTTCTGCTCATAGCCGTTCTTGGCGAGAATCACGGACGAGACAGCCTTGCCGTAAATGGTGAATTCTTTCGTCTGTTTAGCCAGTCGGTTGACGAGGTAGGTCTTGGCTGCTGCGACGTCGGCAGAGAGTTTTCGACCGTCGATAGTGGTCAGATAGAGCCAGTCGATGGCGGTCTCGCTCGGGCGCAGGTTCTTGGCGCCCTTCTTCTCCAGTTTCTTCATCTCTTCCACCTCCTTGATGATCTGTCGTCCCATGAACGGCCACGCATTCGTGAGCATGTCGGCAGCCTCGTCGTTGGCTTCGCCGGTCATGGAATTCAGGCGTACCATCATCTTGCTCACGGCCACCGTCATGTAGAGTGAACCCGGCATGCCCGGCCACCAACTCCATGAGCCGTCGCCGTTCTGCAGTTTGCGCAGTTGCGAGAGGTTGTTGCCGAGGCGGTAGCTGACGGCGTTCTCGTCGAAGTAATCACTGAGCAGTTGCTTCTGATCGCTTTCGTGGCGAGCATCGGCCACCCACGGCGTCTCGTCGAGCACCATTGTCTTCAGTTCCTGGTTTTTCTCCAGGCTGCTCATGAGCGAGGTCTCCTGTCCCTGATCGCGCTTCCATTGGTCTATCACCGTCTTGATGCGCGGCGACTGGTGGAGCAGGTGAGCGGCCAGACTGTTGGCATAGAAAGCGGCAGCCTGACTGATGGCGTTGTTCTCGCTGGCCTTCGCCACGGTGGGCAGAGTCTGAATCATCAGCCAAGCGGGATTGTTCGTATATTCAACGGTGAGATCGGTCTGTCCCTTACCAGCAATTGTTGCGAGGTCGATGGTCTTCGTGCCGGGGCCGTTCTGCGTGAATGGTACGGTGTTGATGACCAGTTCGCGGTTGGGCAGGATGGGCAGGTAGTGCTGTTCGCCATCGCTGAAGCCATTGCCTGATGCCGACACGCGGCAGACGAGCAGCGGCAAGTTGGCAAACTTGCTCTCCGTGGCATCCACGTCGAAGCTGACGTTGGTTGTCTTGCCAGCCTCCACGCTGAACGGGCGGCTCTGCGAGTAGACCACCTTTTCGGTTTCGGGGTCGAGGAGTTCGATGAGAGCCGTGCCTTTCACGGTCTTCTCGCCCGTGTTGAAGATGCGGGCGGCGAGCTGTCCCTTGTCGCCCAGTCGCATGAAGCGTGGCACGTTTGGCTGAATCATCACATCCTTCTTAGCCACCACCTCGCTCTCCAGCGTGCCAAAGCGCACGTCCTCGTCGGTGGCCAGCGCCATGAAGCGCCACGTGGTGATGCTCTCGGGCAGTGTGAACTTCATCGTCACATCGCCCTGCTCGTCGGTCACGAGCTGCGGATAGAAGAAGGCTGTCTCGTTCAGGTTCTCGCGCATCTGAGTGCTTTCAGCAGCTTTTCCGCCTTCGCCGGCATCGCCCTTGGCCAATCCGGCAATAGAGCCCACGAGAGCCTCATCTTCACCTTTAACGTCAAGAGCTCCGATGGGAGCCTCAGGAAGAGCATCGGCAGTGGCCATCTCCTCGACAGCCATGGTATTGACGGAGGCTGACTTCGCCATCAGCATCGGGCGGGCACCGCGAACACGAATGCTATGGTTGAACACCACACGTGGCGAGAAATCGAACATCTCATCGTCGAAATGGGTGAACTGCAGGGCGCGCTCGGTCAGCGACTTGTAGGGCAATTCGCCATACAGGCTGAGGTCGTTGTGCTGTCTTCCCTGCCAGATTGTATTGGGCAAGTTGCGCCAGAGGCCCAGCGAGAAAGGCCACGAGTGCTGACGGATGTCGTCGAGCGACTTGTCGTACAGCACAGCCAGCACGGAAGCCCCGTTTGTTACTTCGTCACCTTGTTCCTTTGTTACTTTGTCAACGTGCAGCGTCCACTCTTCCTTCTGTCCCGGCGTCAGGCGGTCGCGGAAGGTCTTCCACGAAAGCTGCAGCCGCTTGTCGGGCAACGGTTTGCTCAGCGAAATGCTATGGCTGTAGAGACGTCCTTCGCGCACCCAGGCACAGGTGAACAGCACGCCGTCGCCATATTCTTCTTTATACGTGAACTGGCGCGTGGTGATAGCGTTGCTCTGGTCGATGACACCGCTCTCGAGCACCTTGTTGCCGCTGATGAGGGTGTAGACGATGTGCTGGTCCTTGTCCGACGAACCCATCTGCACATAGATAGGACGACCATCGGCAGGGAATTCCTTGGCCGAAGCGTAGAACCAGGCGTGGGTCTCGGTGGCAGGGTGCTTGTCCTTCAGGCTGAACACCACGAACTCGTGGGTCACCGTGTCCTCGCCGCAGATACCCTCCAGCGTATAGAGGCCTGACTTCAGGTGGCTGACTTTCATGTCGAAAGGCTCGTTGGCAGGAGTGCTCTGGGTCTCTTTCAACTCTTTCGACTCCTTCGAACCCTTGAAGATTCTGTAGATGACATCGCCGGGAATGGGCTTGCCAGCATTGTTCAGATAGCTGAACGTGACGCGAGACACGCTGTCGACCTCGATGTTCGAAGGCATGCTCATGCTGAAGGCCGTGGCCTTGTCGCTCAGCGGCAGCGAGGTCTCGCCGTGGTGGCTCTCGCCGGCGGCATCGGTGGCATCGGCCTCCACCACGAAGTTGAAGAAGCGACCCCATGTCTGTTGGTTTCTCGATTCCGGCATCACCATCGGCACCTTCACTTCGAAACGGCCTTCATCGTCGGTTACGAGTGTGTCGGTCTTCAAGGTTTTGTCGGCCTCGTTGCCCGAACGCCACCACCACAAAGCGCGGCGGCGCACCACGTTGTATTTCACCTTCGCACCCTGTACGGGAACACCGGCAAAACTCTTCACATGGCCAACGACGGTCACGGTATCACCATTCTGGTATTTCTCAGTCACCTCGTCGAATTCCACTTGGAACGTCGGACGCTTATACTCCTCTACCGAGAAATAGAAAGCAATGTTCTTGGCCGAGACAGAGAACTGCCCCGTCAGCCCTGTCGTGGGCAGAACGAAATCAGCCGAAGCCTTTCCGTAGTCGTCGGTTCTCACCTCTTTTTCCTCCACCACTTCGTAGTTGGCATTTCGAAGGGTGAGCGTTAGTTTCTCGCCAGAGTTCACCTTTGTGTCGTGATGCGCTATGTTCTGGTAGGCTATCACGGCAGCGTGCACGGTCTGACCGGGTCGGTAAAGGCTGCGGTCGGTCAGCACGTGGTAGACGCTCTGCGTCACCTTGTTCTCATAGAACGAGAATCTGCCGCCAAACCACTGCTCGGGGCAGGCATCGTCCTTGTCCGTGTAGACGTATATCTGGTTAGGCTGTCGCTGATTCCATTTATATTCAGCCTCACCGCGACCGTCGGTGGTCAGCGTGTTCAGTTCTTTGCCGTTATTTCTATTATAGGTGTTCGTTGTCAGTCGGATCTTGGCGCCAGGCACCGGCCGGCCCGTCGTGGCGTTGACGGCCACCAGCCGGACGCGGTTGTCGGGCAGCGACTCATGCATCACGTAGAGGTCGCTCACGTGCAGCAGCATGCGCTCCGTGCGCATGTTCTGGCGCTCGGTAGAAAACTCCACGAGGTAGACGCCTACAGGCAGTCCTTCGATGGTCATCGAGTCCTGCAAAACCTTGTAGTCGGGCTGTCCCACGTAGCGGCGTGTCACCGTCTGCTGCGTGCCGTCGTTGACGATGAGCCTCTTAAGCTTCTGGTAGTCCTGATCGTTGTTGGGATTCAGTTCCGAGTCGCCCTTGATGTTCACGCGCGATACGGTCATCGTCAGCCGCTGGCAGTTCACGAGTTGGCGCACCTCCACGCGGCGCTTCGTGTTCGGCAACTGAATGCCGTCGCCTATGTTCACCGAGAACGAGGGCAGCGTCAGCTGGTTCTGGGCGTTGCGCAGGATGTTCATGCGCGGCCATGCACCCCAGTGCTGCAGGGCGTAGTTGATGTAGTTCATCTTCTCTTCGGCCGTGGCATCCTCGGCCTGGTCCATGAAGTTGTAGCGCTCGATGGCCAATTCGCCACACTCCTTCAGGTCCTCATACTCCGCGATGAGCGAGTCGATGGTCTGCAAATACTTTGACTTGCGCACCTCGTTGACGTCGGCAAAGCGGTCTTTCTGTGTCTGGTAGTAGGCACAGATGCAGGCTGCGCGACGGTTCTCGTGGTTCTGATACCAGTTGTTCAGCAGTTGATACTCTTCGGCCTCGAAGCCCAGCACGTGCAGCAGGTCGCCGCCGAAGATGTGGCTGTCGGCCCCCTCCACGAGTGCGGGCTCGTAGCCCTTTGCCGACTGCTTCGCCAATTGTTCTACGGGTTCCATCGACTTCCTATAATAGTCAGCCGACAGGAGTTTATATTCTGCCTTGTTGGGGTCGTCGGCACCAAAGCGGAAGCCGTTGCCGTTGGCCTTGTCTTTATAGATGCGGCCCAGCACACTCTGCCAGACGGCGGCCAGCACGCAGTTGCCATCCTTCTCGGCCTTGCTGAGCGAAGCCTTTACACGCTCCAGCTCTACGTCAGCCGAGTCGGGAGCAACCTGCGTCTGCACGGCAGCCCGTCGCAACTGTGCTTTCAGCAACTGCCCGTAGGCGCGCTCGGACGCCGCCTTTGTGGCTATCTTCCCGAGCACGTCCAGCTCTGTCTGCGGCAGGTCTTTCTCCTGCGCGTCGCTCACCTGCTTCCATAATGTTGTGTAACCTTGTGCCATCATCTGTAAGTTCGACAGGGCCATCAGGCAGACCGCTGTCATCAGCATTTTCTTTATCATAGTTGTAAGTACTATTTTTACTTTCCAAACTGCAAAAATAGCGAAAATCTTGCAAACGATGAAACTATTTAAGAACTTTTCAGCATAATTCTAAAAAATCCTCACATTCCCTTGCCTCATTGGCCAAAATGTTGTATTTTTGCAGGGGAAAGATGCCAAGGAGTCCTAGGACTTCTTTAATTCCTTCTACTCCTTAAATAATAAAAAAATATGCTACAGATTGGTGACAAGGCCCCCGAAGTGCTGGGGCGCGACGAGAATGGTAACGAACTGCGACTGAGCGACTTCGCTGGCCGCAAACTGGTGTTGTATTTCTATCCGAAAGACTCCACGCCTGGCTGCACCAGTCAGGCTTGCAGCCTGCGCGACAACTACGAGCAACTGCTTCAGCGAGGCTTTGCCGTCGTGGGTGTGAGCGTGCAGGACGAGCGGTCGCACCTGAAGTTCAAAGAGAAGCATCAGCTGCCCTTCCCCCTCATTGCCGACACCGACCACAAGCTCGTTGAAACTTTTGGCGTATGGCAAGAAAAGAAAATGGCGGGCCGCACCTACATGGGTACCGTCCGCACAACATTCGTCATCGACGAGCAGGGCATCGTGGCTGAAATATATGGCCCGAAGCAAATCAAAGTGAAGGAACACGCCCAGCAGATTCTGGGGTAAAAAAAAAGAGACCCACCCCCTGCCCCTCCCTGAGGGAGGGGAGTAATTACCATTTCCAGCTGTATAGGCATACTACTCCCCTCCATCCAGGGAGGGGCAGGGGGTGGGTCTGCTGTTGGGTGGGTCTGCTGTTGGGTGGGTCTCTTTTTTCTCTTTTTTTCACTTCACCCTTTTTAGGATGACCGTTCGCTTTTTCTTCTCCATCACATACGACAGCGACTGGCCGTCTTCGCTGAGGGTGTAGATTCTATTTTCCTTCCTGCCTTTCACGACGATGTTGCGCCCATTGACAGTATAGGTTGTCAGCATTTTGTCGGAACGCCCTTTGCCAAACTTCATCTTGACCATTTTTCTCATCACCCATGAGGCGCCACCCTTCTCCTTTTGCTTCTTGTTGTTGTCAATAATGGCAGCCGTGCCGAAAGTGAGCACAATCGATACGGTGGTGGCGATGAGCGATAGGAGAAACTGTTTCAGCGTACCCATACCGCTACCTGTCTTCAGACTCTTGGGAGTGTGTAGTTTGATGTTCATAATTGTTGATGAGTCATTAAGTCTTGGACAAAGGTACAGACTTTTTTGAAAAATGCAAGAAGAAAAGACAATAAGTGGCAAAATAAGATGGAAGAGCGAGGGATTTTTTGTAATTTTGCAGCCCGAAAAAAGAAAGGTAAAAAGAAAAAATGTGGTTACTTCTGGCATTCCTCTCAGCAACGCTGCTGGGATTTTATGACTCTTTTAAGAAGGCAGCACTGCGCGACAATCCTGTTGTGCCAGTTTTGCTGCTGAACACATTGTTTTGTTCGCTGATTTTCCTGCCGTTCATCGTGCTGTCGGCGACGACCACGGTGCTCGACGACACGCCTTTCAGTGTGGCATCTGGCGGCTGGTCAGAGCATCGGTATATCATTTTGAAGAGCCTGATCGTGCTGTCGTCGTGGGTGTGTGGCTATGTGGGCATGAAGCACTTGCCGCTCACCATAGTCGGCCCTATCAACGCCACGCGGCCAGTGATGGTGCTGGTGGGGGCCATGCTTGTGTTCGGCGAGCGGCTGAACGTGTATCAGTGGATTGGTGTTCTGCTGGCCGTGGTGTCGTTCTTCATGCTCAGCCGCAGCGGTAAGAAGGAGGGCATCGACTTCAAGCACGACCGCTGGATATGGTTCATCGTGCTGGCAGCCCTGCTGGGAGCGGTGAGCGGCCTGTACGACAAATTCCTGATGGCGCCGCGCGGCAGTGGCGGCGTAGGACTCGACCGCATGTTGGTGCAGAGTTGGTACAACATCTACCAGTGCGTGCTGATGGCAGGAGTGTTCATGGTGACAAGGTATCAAAGTAACAAAGGACCACGGCACGAAGCGACGCTTTCGAAACGCAGTGGAGAAAGAACAAGGAACCAAAATGGCAAAGTGACGCCGTTCCGCTGGACGTGGAGCATCGTGCTGGTCAGCGTGTTTCTTTCGGCTGCCGACTTCATGTACTTCTACGCGCTGAGTCTGCCTGATGCCATGATTAGTGTGGTGAGTATGATTAGGCGTGGATCGGTGGTGGTGAGTTTTCTGGTGGCTGCCGTGGTGTTCCACGAAAAGAACCTGCGTAGCAAAGCTGTCGACCTGGCGCTGGTGCTGCTGGGATTGTTCTTCCTGTTTATTGGCAGCCGTTAGGGTAGGGGGCAAAAAAACGCTGATTCTTTTTGCGTCGTAATAATTTTTTAGTAATTTTGCGATTTGTAAAAGAAAACATCATAAACAGCATTGATATGGAACAGAAACGCTATGGTCATTTCGACGACCAACACCGTGAATATGTCATTACCGACCCGCAAACGCCGTGGCCGTGGATCAACTATCTGGGCAACGAAGACTTCTTCTCGCTCATCTCGAACACCGCCGGCGGCTATTCGTTCTATAAGGACGCAAAGTTCCGCCGCCTGACGCGCTATCGCTACAATGGTGTGCCGATGGACAGCGGGGGCAGATACTTCTACATTAAGGACTGTTCCCTGACACCCACCCCCTCCCGAGGGGATGGAGGTGGGTTCTGGAGCCCTGGCTGGAAACCTTGCAAGACGCCGCTGGACTTCTACGAGTGCCGCCACGGCATGGGCTACACACGCATCACCGGTCGGAAGGACGATGTGGAATGCTCGGTGCTGTTCTTCGTGCCGTTGAAGACGTGGGCAGAGGTGCAGAAGCTGACGCTCAGAAATCTGTCGAAGGAGGTGAAGCATCTGAAGCTGTTCTCGTTCCAGGAATGGTGTCTGTGGAATGCAGCCACCGACATGGAGAACTTCCAAAGGAACTTCTCGACGGGAGAGGTGGAGGTGGAAGGAGTCCCCCTTTCGTCCCCCGAGGGGGACACTAATGCCTCAAAGACTATAGAAGCCCCCTCGGGGGCAGTAGGGGGGGCTACCGTCATCTATCATAAGACGGAGTACAAGGAGCGTCGCAACCACTATGCCTACTACTCGGTGAATACGGCGGCACAAGGTTTCGACACTGACCGCGAGTCGTTCATCGGCCTCTACAACGGCTTCGATGCGCCTGAGTGTGTTGTGGCTGGGCAGCCGAAGAACTCCATTGCCCACGGCTGGAGTCCCATCGCCTCGCACTACATCGAGGTGGAACTGCAGCCGGGCGAACAGAAGGACTTCATCTTCGTGCTGGGCTACGTGGAGAACGAACAGGAGGAGAAGTATATAACCCACTCCCAGCCCCTCCCGGGGGGAGGGAAGCTGATTACCTCGCTGGGTGCTCTTGATCATACCATCATCAACAAGCGGAAGGCGCACGAAACCATCGAGCGTTTCTCGACCGTGGAGAAGGTGGATGAGGCGTTTGCCGAGCTGTGCAAGTATTGGGACAACCTCCTTAATATCTATAAGGTGACGACGGGCAACGCGAAGCTTGACCGCATGGTGAACATCTGGAACCAGTACCAGTGCATGGTGACGTTCTGCATGAGCCGCTCGGCATCGTTCTTCGAGAGCGGCATCGGTCGTGGCATGGGCTTCCGCGACAGCAACCAGGACCTCGTGGGCTTCGTGCATCAGATTCCCGAGCGTGCCCGCCAGCGCATCATCGACATTGCCTCGACACAATTCCCCGACGGCGGCTGCTATCACCAGTACCAGCCGCTCACGAAGCGCGGCAACAACGACATCGGCGGCGGCTTCAACGACGACCCCTGCTGGCTCATCTTCGGTACGGTGGCCTACATCAAGGAGACGGGCGACTTCTCAATTCTCGACGAGCCCGTACCCTTCGACAATGAGCCTGGCACTGAGGTGCCGCTCATGGAGCACCTGCGGGTGTCGTTCAACCACGTCATCGAGAATCTAGGCCCGCACGGTCTGCCACTCATCGGCCGCGCCGACTGGAACGACTGCCTCAACCTGAACTGCTTCTCGTGGGATCCCAACGAATCGTTCCAGACCACGGAGAACAAGAGCGAGGGCTCACAGGCCGAGTCGCTCATGATTGCCGGACTGTTTGTCGTGACGGGCCGCGAGTACGTGAGGCTGTGCAGAGAGATGAGCCGTCGGCCTGTGGGTCGCGATGCGATCGCAACATACGAAAACGAGGCCGCTCGTGCTGAGCAGGCAGTTGGCAAGATGGTCGAGGCCGTGAAGCAGCATGGCTGGGATGGCGAGTGGTATCTGCGTGCCTACGACTTTTTCGGCCATAAGATTGGTTCGAAAGAAAACGAGGAAGGCAAGATATTCATCGAGAGTCAGGGCTGGTGCACGATGGCCGGCATCGGACTCGAGGAAGGACTCGTGGCACGTTCGCTCGACTCAGTGAAGAAATACCTCGACTGCGAGCATGGCATCGTGCTCAACAATCCCGCCTTCACCACCTATCATGTGGAGATGGGCGAAATTTCAAGCTATCCGGCTGGCTACAAGGAGAACGCCGGCATCTTCTGCCACAACAATCCGTGGGTGATCATCGGCGAGACCGTGGCCGGACGTGGTGATGACGCCTGGGCCCACTATGCCAAGATACTGCCATCCTACGTGGAGGAAGACCGCCAGACGCTGCACAAGGTGGAGCCCTACGTGAACTGCCAGATGGTGGCAGGCAAGGATGCCGCCCGTCCCGGCGAAGGCAAAAACTCGTGGCTCACGGGCACGGCAGCTTGGATGTGGCTCACGGTGTCGCAGTACATCCTCGGCATCAAGCCCGATTACGACGGCTTGCTCATTGATCCCTGTCTGCCGCAGACGGCTCGCGAATATACTGTCTGTCGCCGCTTCCGCGGTGCCGACTACACAATCCACGTGCAGAATCCGCAGGGTGTCGCCAAGGGTGTGAAAACAATTACCCTCGACGGCCAGGCCATCGAGGGCAATGTGGTTCCTTTCAGCGAGGGTAGCCACACGGTGGAAGTCGTCATGGGGTAATCCCCCATGGCGGCATATTAGTCCCACCCTTCTTCGTCGTTGTTTTCCATGTAGCGGCTCATGCCGTTATCGTCCATGTCGTCTTCGGAGGCGGGGTCGAAGCCGCGCATGTTGTTGGGTTCGGTGGTGGTCATCTTCTCCGAACGGATAGGAGCACTTGACGCAGGAGCAGAATAATTGTTTTCGCTCTGTACTTCCTTAATAACTTCTGAACTATCCGCCGTGCCCTCATCCTTTTGGGTAAGAGAGGCAGGATATTCCTTCTCATCGGCCATAGGAGAGTGCCCACCCTTGCCGTTGCAACTCGACAGGACGGTAACCGTAAGGCCGAAACAACTAAGTATTATCACAACTCTACTCCGGTACTGCATAAAAGCTCTATTTCTAATTATCCATTGCAAAAATACGAACTATTTCTGTAAGCGGCAAACTTTTCCTAACTGTTTTATCCCACCGGCTCCATCAGCGATGCCATTGAAAGATATAAAGGAACCACGGCAACCAAGTGTCGCCGTGGTTCCTTTTGTTTCAGGCCTCTGCCGCTCTCACCTCCTCTGGTAGCAACAATGCATTTGTCCCTTTTAATCCCTTCCACTCCCCTTTAAGCCCTTTATACCCCTTATTCCTTTTACTTTGCTAATGCTTCACTACCTTCGTGTGATGGTGAATGTAGAGGCCAGGCTTGGCGGGGGCATCCACACGTAGTCCCGAAGGAGTGTACCACCCTTCATCTTCTTCTCTTTCGGGCATGTTAAAATTTGCAATGCCATCGGTGGTGACGTCCTCCAACACGAACTGTGCCGGTGTCGCCTTGTCGGTGAAGACAATGGAGCCTGCCGAGCGGCTGTCGAAGTTGAAGTACTGGTTACCCATCCATGCCCCACGCAAACGCACGTGGTCGTCGCCCTCTTCGAGCTGCATCCACCCCTCGGGCTTCGAGGCATCGGTGATGAGCATGGCACGCCAGTTGGCATTACCCTTGCCAATGATACCGGAGGCCACACCCATCGTATAGAAAGACGTGAACCTGGCAAGCCTCGTCACCTTGAAACGAAACGACTGGTCGGTGCTGCTCTTGCGCGCCAGACAGAAGTCGCCGTTGTCGGCGGCCTTGTAGTGCAGGTAAAGGCCGGAGCTTTTCTCGCGAAGGTAATAGGTTGTTCCCGACTGTATCAGCGAGGGCTTTTCGGCACGCTCGTCGACGATGGCCGTGGCTACGACACCCAGTTCGGCTGCCGACGTCCACGCGTTGCCACCCACCTCGCTACGGGCAATCAGGCGGAAGTAGCGTGCCTCGACGGGTGTGGTGAGGACAATCGCCTGTTCGTCGGAGGTGTTCTCCAGCGAGCCTTCAGCAGCCGGAGCACCCCAACGATTGGTGGAGTTGGAGAAGTAGAGCGAGTAGTTGCGGATGCGGCCATTGCTTCCGTCGCTGCGTCCCTGATAGAGGAACTCCGTCACACGATAGGTCTTGCCCATGTCGACAACAATCTCATGAGGGCACGTGGGCACATTACCCGAATAGAGGGTGTGCCAGATGGTGTTGATGTTATCGTCGAAAGCATTCGTGGCCTTATCGCCGCCATGTTCGCTGTCCACGCTGACCAGCTTCCACAAGCGTTTGTCGACGAACAGCGGCACAACGATTTCACTCTTCAGGCTCGGCAGCATGCCTTCACAGGTGGCATAGGTGGTGAGGGTGCCTCCCTGTGGCAGACTCAAAGGTTTTGTGTACTTCTGTTCCGTCTTTCCGCCGTCGAGGCTATAGTAGATGACGGCATCGGGGGTGGCACACGACAGCGTGACTACGGCCCGCTGGGTTTTCACCTCCACGGGACTACACTGCGGGCTTGCCACGCGACTGCGAGCCACCAGTTGCTCGTCGGAGAGCGGTTCGGTCAGAGGGAGGATGAGATAGTTGAACGTGCGTCGCTGGGCACGCAACTCATACTGCGAGAGCACATCGGGTCCGCAGCTGGCATTGCCCAAGGCGCGGTTCTCCATATCCAGACAGACGACGTTGTTGCTGACGAAGTTCACTTCATAGGGATGCTTCTTGCGATTGTCGCGGTTTGTATACATGTCCTTCGGACGCCAATGACCGACGGTGGTAGCCATTCCCTTGGGTGCCACGACCATGAGTCCCTCTCCGTCAGCGTTGGTGAGGGCGATGAAACGCACGTCTTCCTTGTTACCCGTTTCCTGCGGGATGACAAAGCCCGTCCACTGATCCGTTACCGTGCTGTGCCAGAGTCCCTCGAAGCAACTCTCCTTGCGGTCGCGATAGCTGTCCCAAGGACCACGACCATACCACGCGAATTGCTCATAGCCAGCCGGCATCTCAAACAGATAGCCCATCTTTGGCAGGATGCTGTTTTTCACCGCCGGATTAACGATGCTACTGACATTGATGGCACCATCGGGCATGATGGTATAGCACACCTGGTCGGTGAAGGCCACAGGCGAGTTGCCAGTGTATTGATTGGTGACGGTCAGCACAACGGCTTCGTCGCGCTGCTCGATGGTCCATTCGCCGCCCTTCAACTTCAGGTCGCGCAGACCCATGGCATCCCAGTCGCCGCTGTGCGCCTTGTCGTTATCGGTGGGAACGCGGAAGGCGTTGAAGCGCGGGCCGCTTGAAATCAGGTCGTGCCCAGCAACACGATAGCGAGTCATGAGTCCCGTGGAGCGCGAGAAGCTCACACTGAAGTTCTCGCCATCCACTTGAATAGTGGAGGAGCCGTCGCTGACGGTCAACTTGCCTGCTGATGCGGAATGATAGATGTCGCGCTGTGTGGCCCGGCGCAGGCATAGCTGCTCGCTTGCCACCTCAAAGCCGGCAGGAGCCCAGGCGGTGGCCTCGCGCTGTGTGACATGGAATCGCACGAAATAGTCGGCATCGGCCTTCACGTCTGCTGGCAGAAGGTCGGGAAGCGTCACCGACAAGGTCTTACCGCCTTCAACGTCGACGTCCATCGTTCCCGACTTCAGCACCAGCCCGTCCTCCAACACATCGTAGGAGAAGGCATAGCGGCTGAGGTTGGCAAACGCCATCTTGTTCTTAATGACGAATGTGCCCTTCAGGCTATCGGTCATCACAAAGTCGGCAGGCTGATAGATTATCTTCATGTTCAGCGCCTTTGCCGAGTAGGTGTAGTCGGCAAAGATGACACCATTGGTGCAGAAATTATTGTCGTTGGGTCGGTCGCCAAAGTCGCCGCCATAAGCCCAGTAGCGTTCGTCAGGCTTACCGGGCACTGGGATGCTCAGCGCCTGGTCCTTCCAGTCCCACACGAACTCGCCAGCCATAGCGGGATATTTCTCGTAGATGTCGTAGAACTCGCGCTGGTTACCCATGGAATTGCCCATGGAGTGGGTGTTCTCACACTGTATGTGGGGTCTGATGCCCGTGCGTCCGGCACGATAGTCGTTGAGACGACCCTCGCCCGTGCCCTGCATGGAGGACAGGTTGGCATACATCGTGCTGGTAACATCGGCCCAGGTGCTGTTGCCTTCATAGTGGGTGAGACGTGTCTTGTCGAGAGCCTTGATGGCCTTCTCCACAGCCTCGAAGTTGTTGCCGCCGCCGCTCTCGTTGCCATACGACCAGAGGCAGATGCAGGCATGGTTGCGGAGCGACAGCACATGACGCTCGTTGCGCTCCACCATCGCAGGCTTGAAGGCTGCAATGCTCGACAGTCCCATGTTGCCGTGACACTCCACATCGGCCTCGGCGAGCACATACATGCCGTACTTGTCGCACATCTCATAGAAATAAGGATTGTCAGGATAGTGACTGGTGCGAATGGCATTGACGTTCAGTTGCTTCATCAAAAGGATGTCGCGCTCGGTCTCCTCGCGGCTCACCGTACGTCCGTTCTCGGTGCTGAAGTCATGACGGTCGACGCCATGGAAGATGATTCGCTGGCCGTTGATGGTCAGTGCGCCATCGGCACGGACGGCAATCTGGCGGAAGCCAATCTTGCCTCCACGCACATCGAGAACCTTGTCGCCCTGTCGGAGTGTGACCACCAAGTCGTAGAGGTTAGGCTCCTCAGCACTCCACAGGCGAGGATTGCTGACACGGATACCACTGAGCGTCAGCTTCTTGGCTTGCGTCACGGCCTGGCTCTTCTGAGCTACAACGGTTCCGCCATCCATGATTTTCACCTCTACCTGCCCGTCGGTGAGCGTCTCGCCTTGAACGTCGATGGCTACCGAGGCAGTAGCAATGGTGTTGGCGGAGCTAAGCGTGGAGGTGAAGAAGTAATCGCGAATCTGCGTCTTCGGAGCCGACCACAGGAAGACTTCACGTGTGATACCGGTCAGACGCCAATAGTCCTGACATTCCAGGAACGAACCACTGGTGAAGCGATAGACTCGCACGGAGATATTGTTCCTTCCGGCACGCACAAGATCGGTTATCCGGAACTCCGAGGGCAGGTAGGAGTCCTCGGCATAGCCGGCAAACTGGCCATTCACCCAGACGTAGTAGCCATGTCCGGCACCGTTGAAGCGCACGTAGACATCGCGTCCTGCCCACGACTCAGGCAGGTCGAAGTCGCGGCGGTAGGAGCCCACCGGATTCTTCTTCGAGCCGCTATAGGTCCAGTCGGAAGGTCGGTCGGCCATCACGCTCCAAGTGTTGGAGTCATAGGTGAAGGGGTACATGACGTTCACATACAACGGCTTGTCCCAGTTCTTGCCGTGACGAACGCCGTAGACCTGCCACGTAGCAGGCACGTCGATGTCATCCCAGCCTGAAGCATTGAAGTCATCGCGGAAGAAGTCGGCGGGTGCTGCTTGCGGCGTGCCGGCCCAACGGAACTTCCATGTGCCGTTCAGGCTCAGATAGTAGGGCGAGCTCTCCATGTTGCCCGCCAAGACACTCTCTTCGTCGGCAAACGGAATGGGAAGCATGTGTGCTTTTTCACGGTTCAGGCTGGTGATGCTCACGTCGTCCCACTCCTTCAGGGTCTGTGCGCAAAGGCCTGACGACAGTGCCAACAAGACGATGCCGGCAATGCTCTTTTGAATAGTCTTGTAGTTCTTCATACGATTATTTCATTCAACTTTCGGAAGTTATTTCACTTTCACAATCTTACGAATGGCTTGCAGGATGAGCGGCTCCATAATGGCATAGCCGGCATCGGTGGGATGGCAGCCGTCGCTGGAGAGTCCCTCCTTCATCGAGCCTTTCTTCTCACCGGAGTCGATGGCCATCGGGGTAAAATAGTCGACGAACGCAATCTTGTTCTGCTTGGCATAGTCGCGCAGCCGTGCGTTCAGGCTCTCAATCTTCTGAGGGACATCCTTGATTTCGCGGCGCCAGGGATACAGGCCGCAGGGAGTGATGGTGGTGAGGATGACCTTCACCTTCGCAGCCTTCGCCAGCTGGCACATACCGACGATGTTGCCGAATGTGCGGTCTTCCACATAGCGGTGGTTGTTCTGGGCAATATCGTTGGTGCCGGCATTGATGACCACCACTTTCGGATTCAGGCTGAGCACGTCTTCACGAAAGCGCAGCAGCATCTGATAGGACGTCTGACCGGAGATGCCGCGAGGGATGAAGCCGTGGTCGGTGAAGAACTGCGGTCGCATGCTACGCCAGTTCTGCGTGATGCTATTGCCGATGAACACGACACGTCGCCCATCGTTGGGCGTTGCCTTTACTTCGCGGTTGTCTTGTTCGTATCTGCCGAAGTTCGCCCAGTCGTCTTGCGCATAGCTGACAAGTGAAAGGAAAGCCAAGAAGGCCACTGTGATGAGTTTCTTCATTTTGGTATGATTTTGGTGTTGTGAATAAATCTACATTTAGGTTTGTTTTTGGTGTTGTTGGAATAATGCTGCAAAGTTACAAAAAATCGAGTGCAGAACAAAAGAAACTATTGATTTTTTTACCCTGCATTATAGCCGCCCCTTATCAAGGGGCTCTAAATTTGCCGAGATGCAGGACTCGAACTCGTTTCGCTTGCGTTTTGAGCAAGAACTTCGCGACTTTTGTCGCAAAGTTACAAATATTCGATGCCAATTCCAAATTTTGCGGAGGTAATTTATAAGGTACTAATCCCAACCCTCCTCATCGTTGTTTTCCATGTAGCGGCTCATGCCGTTGTCGTCCATGTCGTCCTCGGAGGCTGGGTCGAAGCCGCGCATGTTGTCGGGTTCGGTGGTGGTCATCTTCTCCGGACGTTTAGGAGCACTTGCCGCAGGAGCAGAATAGTTGTTTTCGCTCTGTACTTCCTTAATAACTTCGGAACTATCCGCCGTGCCCTCATCCTTTTGAGTAAGAGAGGCAGGGTATTCCTCCTCATCTGCCATAGGAGAGTGTCCACCCTTGCCGTTGCAACTCGACAGGACGGTAACCGTAAGGCCGAAACAACAAAGTATTATCACAACTCTACTCCGGTACTGCATAAAAGCTCTATTTCAAATTATCCATTGCAAAAATACGAACTATTTCTGTAAGCGGCAAACTTTTCCTAACTGTTTTATCCCATCGGCTCCATCAGCGACGCCATTGAAAGATATAAAGGAACCACGGCAACCAAGTGTCGCCGTGGTTCCTTTTGTTATCATGTCGCCTTGCCCTCATCCGCAGTGGAAGTACTGCTCTACGAGGGCAGCAATCTTCTGCTCGTCGCCGGTGATGTCGGCACGGAGGGTGCGGTCGTGGAAGGCGCGCAGCTGGGCGATGATGCCGTCGATCATGGTCGTCGAGAACACGCCATGTTCCTCAAACACCTTGCGCTGCTGCTCCAGGCAGTCGGCCGAAGCCTCGCAGGAGTCGGGCAGCTGGGCCAGCGTGGCCAGCTTGTCGGCGTTGGCAGCGTCGTGGATGTTCACGTCAACGTAATTCTTCTCGGCCAACTCCAGGGCGTTCTGCATCTCGAAGCCGTGGCGGCAGGCCACACACAGGCCGGCCAGCAGCTGGTAGATGTCGGCTGAACCGTCGGGCGAACGCATCTCGACCGTCTGCTTCTGCGTGGTGTCGAAGTCGGAAGCCGGCTCCAACGGATTGGCCAGCGCACTCATGTCCGACTTGGCGGTCCATCCCAGCGGCACACGCACGAGCACCGAGCGGTTGCGGTCGCCCCAGCAGACATTCGTGGGAGCTTCCTGATGAGGCACGAGGCGGAAGTAGCTCGTCGGGTTCTTGTTGCCGAAGGCAGTGATGCTGGGAGCCAGGTCCATCATGCCGCCAATCATGCGCAGAGCGTCGTCGGAGAGCGGCGTGCCGAACTGCGGGCGCGGCTGGTCGGTGAGCATCATGTTGCGTCCGTCCTTCGTGATACGCATGTGCACGTGCAGACCCGAGCCGGCCTTGCCGGTGGTGATCTTCGGGGCGAACGTCACGTTCAGCCCCTCGCGCCATGCCAGGTTGCGGATGACCCACTTGGCAATCATCAGCTGGTCGGCAGCCTCGCACACGGGCACGGGCAGGAACTCTATCTCGTTCTGCTCGTAGGTGAGTCCGTCCTGCGTGAAGTTGCCCACCTCGCTGTGACCGTACTTAATCTGGCCGCCCGTCTGAGCGATATAGTACATGCAGCGCGTGCGGAAGTCGTTGGTCTTGGCATAGGGAGCACTCTCGTGATAGCCGCGCTGGTCGATAGCGGGATAAACCTCCTCTGTGGGCTTGATGACGTAGTACTCCAGCTCGCCCATGGCCTCGTAGTCCATGCCCGTCACGTCATGGAACGCCTTTGCGGCGCGGCGCAGCGTCTGCTCGGGCGACGAGGAGAGCGGCTGTCCGTCTTTGTCGAAGTAGGAGCAGAGCAGGCAGAGTGTTGGAATCTCTGAGAACGGATCGACGAAGGCCGTGGAGAAGCGCGGCAGCACGTAGAGGTCGCTGGCTGAAGCCTGAATGAACGAGAACAGGCTGGAGCCGTCGACACGCTCGCCGCAGGTCAGGATGGTCTCCAGATAGGCGCGGTCGCTGATGACGAAGTTCAGCGTCTTCAACTTGCCGTCGCCACCGGGATACATGAAGTTCACCATCTTAATCTGGTTCTCCTCGATGAAGCGGATGATGTCTTGTTTCGTAAACTCTTGCGGCATCTTCTGCAGGAATGCCACCACGCGATTGGCGTTCAACGCCAGACGATTGTTTGTCATGATAGTTTTTAGGGGGTTTAAAGGGTTTCAGATATGGTTTCAGCTACAAAGTTATACATTTCGGCCGACATGACCAAAACTTTCAGTTTATTTTTGCATTTGCATCATCTAATTCGTCTGAAAGCAGCTCCCTCGCGCTGAAAGCATTGCCCTTGATAGGTAATGGCATAGGGCCAGTGTCGCAATTTAACTGAAATTGAAATGCAATTTAAGTTGATTTGCCATGCAATTTAAGTTGTTTTGCAAATAGAAAGCAAGGCTATAGGCAAACTGGAGGATGGTGAAAGAAAACAGCAGAGCAATGAGTCTGCTCTGCTGTATGGCTGTCTGGCGGGTCAAATCGGCAGATGACCCGACGAGAATGGAAGCTATCGGTTTTCCAGATACTGCTGCCAGGCCTGGCTGACGTCGTCGATGGTGAGGCCGACGAGCTGCAGGCGGCGCAGGAAGTCAGGCATCTCGCGCTCGAGGAACTCCTTCTTGCGGGCGTTCAGAATCTTGCGCTTAGCACCGCGCGCCACCTGCATGCCCACGCCGCGCTGCTGCTGCAGGATGTCGTCGCGCTGCAGCACCTCGAAGGCGCGCAGGGCGGTGTTGGTGTTCACCTCGTATTCGGCCGCCAACTCGCGCACACTCGGCACGCGGTCGCCCTCGCGATAGCGCTCGGCAAGGATGTCGTCGCAGAGGCGTTCGGCAATCTTCACGAACAGGGCTTTGTCGCTGTGGTAGATCATAGGCGTGTAGGTTTATCGGTGACGACTTGTGCACGGCAGAAACAACGGTAGCCGAGCCAATAGTTGAAGGCCGAGAACAGATAGACAACGGCCGCAAACAACAGAATGAACAGCGTGTCGTGCTCCGAGGCCCAAGTCTTGCTGATAAGCTTTTCAAAGACAAGATAGGCTATGCCTACTCCCGCAAACAACGTAGGAATGGCCCACAACCAGCCGTTGCGGCGAAACAGCAGACCGCTGAGCGTGAACACCGACCATGGCCAAAGGGCCATCGTGCTGGTCATGAAGAAGTATCGCAGGAAGCCCAGCAGTGGCGTTGTGCCCCAATAGGAACTGAAGAGAACCCATTGGCCAGGCAGGATATAGCCGAAGACAATCTGCCGAAGCGGCACCTCACCACCGAGGAACAGTGTGTCGATGAGCATTGGTATGGAGGTGATGACGTGTGCCGTGACACGGGCAGCGAAGGCCAGCAGCCAGATGCCCACGGTGGCATAGACCACGCGCGAGAGGTATTTCTCCAGATTGCTGGCTGGCAGCACGAGTGTGGTGGTGGCCGTCTGCTTGCGTCGTAATGGGGCAAACATGTAGGCAGCACTGATCAGGATAAAGCCCCAGAACACCCATTCGTCGTTGAAAAATACGTAAAGGCCGCGCGTATATTCAAGGGAGAAGAAGCGGCCGGCCAGCCAGAACAGCATCGACTTGAACACGTAGAAAGCGACCAGGCCGAGGAAAAGGCGCTTGTAGAGGTGTTTTTCCGTGCGCCAGAAGTAGCGCATGAGGCGCAGCATGTGGCGGAATGAGAGTTTTTCTTTCATAATTATTTGAGAGTTATTTGTTGGCGTCAGTGGGGGAGTGTTTCATGTCTATTTTTCCGCTCTGCACGGCGGAGTAGAGCAGTTCGAGGTTGAGAGGTGTCTCCTCGTCGTCGGGGTGGCGAGGGGCGATGCAGGCATAGCCCTGGGCTGTGCGCTCGGTATAAAGGGCATCGGCGGTGGGCTGGGGCGCGAGGGTGAAGGAGTACTCCTGGGTGAGACGCGACACGGTCGCGTCAAACCGTAACTGAGAATGAGGGGTAAGGCTATTGTCTTGCGCTTCTTGTACTCCCTGAACTCCTTGAACTCCTTGCGCTCGGCGCGAAGCGACGCTTTCGTAGCGAAGCGGAGAAAGAACTCCCTGAACTCCCAGAATGAGCACGTGGTCGAGCAGTTGCTCAACGTCGTTCACTTGATGGGTGGCAATCATGATGGTGCGCTCGTCGGTCATGTTCGAGGCAATGACTCGGCGGAACTGCTTCTTCGACGCGATGTCGAGACCATTGGTGGGCTCGTCCATGAGCAGATAGCGCGTGCCGCAGGCCAGGGCGAATGCCATCAGGACCTTCTTCTTCTGGCCCATCGAAAGGCGGCTGATGTGAAGCGACTCGGGCAGGCAGAACTCCTGCAGGCACTGGCTGAGCACTTCCTGCGAGAAGCGCGGATAGAACGGCCGGTAGGTGTCGACGTAGTCGGCGAGCGTCATCGACGGCAGTTCGAACTCCTCGGGCACGATGTAGAGGTCCTGCAGCAGGGAGCGCTCGCGGCGACTGGCGTCGTGAGTGTCGACCAATGCCAGTCCTTCGCTGGGATGCAGCAAGCCCATCATTATATATAATAAGGTGGACTTGCCCGAACCGTTAGGTCCCAGCAGGCCGTAGATGCGACCCACGGGCAGGCTCAGACTGAACTGCGAGAACACAGGCGCTGCGTTGCCCGCATACTGAAACGAAATGTTTTGCAGTTGAATCATAACTTTACTTGTTTGTTTTGATTTAAATGATTTATTAACAATGGTTTAAGTGTCTTAGTTACTTAGGACACCGCAAAAGTAATTCTTTCTCTTGAAACTGCCAAGAAAGGGTCATGCTTTTTATAAGATTTTAACTAAGAGGTGACAAATCGTCGGTAGTTTTATGACAAATTGACAACACCCGACGATTGGCGCGCTGTTTGAAGGCATGATAGTAGAAAAAAAACAAAAACAAAAAGAAAGGAGAACAACGCTATGACATTAGACAAGTTTACGATTAAGGCGCAGGAGGCCGTGCAGGCGGCTGCAGGGCGTGCGCAGTCGGCAGGTCAGCAGGCTGTGGAGCCGGTTCACCTGCTCTACGGCATCATGCAGAAAGCCAAGGACGTCACCGACTATCTGTTTGGTAAGCTGGGTGTGAACAGCCAGCAAATGGAACGCCTCGTGGAGAGCGAGATTGCTCATCTGCCACGCGTGCAGGGCGGCGAGCCCTACTTTGCCAATGCGGCCGGGCAGGTGCTGCAGCGCGCTCAGGACACGGCCCAGAAGATGGGCGACGAGTTCGTGAGCGTGGAGCCTATGCTGCTGGCATTGCTCGCGGTGAACAGCACCGCCAGCCGCATCATGAAGGATGCCGGCATCACCGAGAAAGGTCTGCAGCAAGCCATCGGCGAACTGCGACAGGGGCAGAAGGTGCAGTCGATGAGCGGCGACGAGAACTTCCAGGCGCTCTCGAAATATGCCAAGAACCTCGTCGACGATGCCCGCAAAGGCAAGCTCGACCCAGTGATAGGCCGTGACGACGAGATTCGACGCGTGCTGCAGATCCTGTCGCGCCGTACGAAGAACAACCCTATCCTGATAGGTGAGCCGGGCACGGGTAAGACCGCCATCGTGGAAGGTCTGGCCCAGCGCATCGTGCGCGGTGACGTGCCGGAGAACCTGAAGAACAAGCAACTCTTCTCGCTCGACATGGGTGCGCTGCTGGCCGGTGCGAAGTATAAAGGTGAGTTTGAGGAGCGACTGAAGGGCGTCGTGAAGGAGGTGACGCAGGCCGAAGGCGAGATCATCCTCTTCATCGACGAGATTCACACGCTGGTAGGTGCCGGCGGTGGCGAGGGTGCCATGGATGCCGCCAACATCCTGAAGCCTGCGCTGGCCCGCGGTGAACTGCGTGCCATCGGTGCCACGACGCTCAACGAATACCAGAAGTACTTCGAGAAGGACAAGGCCCTGGAGCGACGCTTCCAGACGGTGATGGTTGACGAGCCCGACGAGCTTTCAGCCATCTCCATCCTGCGAGGACTGAAGGAGCGCTATGAGAACCACCACAAGGTGCGTATTCAGGACGATGCCTGCATCGCCGCCGTGAAGCTCTCGGAGCGCTACATCTCAGAGCGATTCCTGCCCGACAAGGCCATCGACCTGATGGACGAAGCCGCCGCCAAGCTGCGCATGGAGCGCGACTCGGTGCCGGAGGAACTCGACGACATCACCCGACAGCTGAAGCAACTGGAGATAGAACGCGAAGCCATTCGCCGCGAGAACGACACGGAGAAGATTGCACAACTCGACAAGGACATAGCCGAACTGCGCGACAAGGAGACTGCCTTCCGCGCCAAGTGGGAGGGCGAGCGACAGTTGGTGAACAAGATTCAGCAGGACAAGCAGCTGATGGAGCAACTGCGCTTCGAGGCTGAACAGGCTGAGCGCGAGGGCAACTACCAGCGCGTGGCTGAGATTCGCTACGGACAACTGCAGTCGCTCGAAGCCGACATCGCCAAGATTCAGCAGCAACTGAACGAGCAGGAATCGGCCAGCCGACTCGTCAGAGAGGAGGTCACGGCCGACGACATTGCCGAGGTGGTGAGCCGCTGGACAGGCATTCCCGTGAGCCGCATGCTGCAGAGCGAAAAGGAGAAGCTGCTGCACCTGGAGGAGGAGTTGCACAAGCGCGTCATCGGACAGGATGAAGCCATCCGTGCCGTCAGCGATGCCGTGCGCCGAAGCCGTGCCGGACTGCAAGACCCGAAGCGACCCATTGCCTCGTTCATCTTCCTCGGCACGACGGGTGTGGGTAAGACGGAGCTAGCCAAGGCTTTGGCTGAGTACCTTTTCAACGATGAGACGATGATGACGCGTATCGACATGTCGGAGTATCAGGAGAAGCACACCGTGTCGCGACTCATCGGCGCACCTCCGGGTTACGTGGGCTACGACGAGGGCGGACAGCTGACCGAAGCCGTACGGCGTAAGCCTTACTCCGTCATCCTGTTCGATGAGATCGAGAAGGCTCACCCCGACGTGTTCAACATCCTGCTGCAGGTGCTCGACGACGGCCGACTGACCGACAACAAGGGCCGCACGGCAAACTTCAAGAACACGCTCATCATCATGACCTCGAACGCCACGCGCGACCAGTTGCGCATGCTGATGCGACCGGAGTTCCTGAACCGTATCGACGAGATTATCACCTTCCAGCAACTCACGAAGGAACAAATTGCCGACGTGGTGACACTGCAGATGAAGAAGGTGAAGGCCATGCTCGAACCGCAAGGCTTCCAGCTCGACTGGACACCGCAAGCCATCAACTATCTGGCTGAGGTGGGCTACGACCCGCAGTATGGCGCACGTCCGGTGAAGCGCGCCATCCAGCAATACGTGCTCAACGAACTCTCGAAGCGTCTGCTCAGCGAACAGGTGACGCGCGAGAAGCCCATCATCATTGATGAGTTCGGCGACGGGCTGGTGTTTAGGAACTGAGTGACAAAGTGACAAGGTAACAAAATAACAAAAAGGAAGGACCTGTACCCGAGAAAAGGGGTGCAGGTCTTTTTTTGTTCGTAAAAAAATGTGGAGATTTTTTGTGTTCTGCACATTTTGCACTATCTTTGCAAATTGAATTATTACGCGAACTTATTAAAAACCAGCAATATGGAAGAAAAAGACAGACTGGCAGCAGGACTGCCGGAAAATGCATTCAGAGAGTTGAAGGAGGGTGAACAGTACGAACCGCTGATGTCGCCCGATAGTAATTATCCCGAGGTGAATGCTTGGTCGGTGACGTGGGGTGTGGTGATGGCCATGCTCTTCTCGGCCGCAGCCGCCTATCTCGGACTGAAGGTGGGCCAGGTGTTTGAAGCCGCCATCCCCATCGCCATCATCGCTGTGGGCGTGTCGACAGCCGCCAAGCGCTCGAAGGCCTTGGGCGAGAACGTCATCATCCAGTCGATAGGTGCCTGCTCGGGTGCTGTGGTGGCTGGCGCCATCTTCACGTTGCCTGCCATCTACATCCTGCAGGCAAAGTATCCTGAGATGAGTGCTTCGTTCATGAAAATCTTCATTTCGTCGCTCCTCGGCGGCATCATCGGCATCCTGTTCCTCATCCCGTTCCGCAAGTACTTCGTGAGCGAGATGCACGGCAAGTACCCCTTCCCTGAAGCCACGGCTACGACGCAGGTGCTCGTCTCCGGAGCCAAGGGTGGCGACCAAGCCAAGCCGCTGCTGCTGGCAGGTATCGTGGGCGGTCTGTACGATTTCATCGTGGCCACCTTCGGTTGGTGGAACGAGAACGTCACCACGCGTATGGTGGGCTGGGGCGAATACGTGGCCGACCATGCCAAGCTCGTGCTGAAGGTGAACACCGGCGCCGCCGTGCTGGGTCTGGGCTACATCATCGGCTTCAAGTATGCACTCATCATCTGCCTGGGTTCGCTCTCGGTGTGGTGGCTCATCGCGCCGGGTATGGCCCTGCTGTTCCCCGACACGGTGATGAATCAGTGGGACCCGTCGATCACGACGGCGCTGGGTGACATGTCGCCTGAACAGATATTCACTTCCTACGGCAAGTCGATTGGTATCGGTGGCATCGCCATGGCTGGTATCATCGGCATCATCAAGTCGTGGGGCATCATTAAGAGTGCCGTGGGGCTGGCCGCACAGGAAATGAAGGGTGGCAAGGAAACCGCCGTCGCTCAGAAGCGTACCGAGCGCGACCTGTCGTTCAAGTTCATTGCCATTGCCTCGTTGATTACCATTCTCGTGACGTTCCTGTTCTTCTGGTTCGGCGTGATGGATGGCAACATGTTCTTCGCTCTCGTGGCCATCGTGCTGGTGACGGTCATTGCCTTCCTCTTTACGACAGTGGCCGCCAACGCCATTGCCATTGTGGGCTCGAACCCCGTATCGGGCATGACGCTGATGACGCTCATCCTCGCCTCGGTGGTGATGGTGGGCATCGGCCTGAAGGGCACCAGCGGCATGCTGGCAGCGCTGATTATGGGTGGCGTGGTGTGCACGGCACTGGCCGTGGCCGGCGCCTTCATCACCGACCTGAAGGTAGGTTATTGGCTGGGCACCACGCCGCGCAAGCAGGAGCAGTGGAAGTTCCTCGGCACACTGGTGTCGGCAGCTACCGTGGGTGGTGTGATGATGCTGCTGAACGAAACCTACGGCTTCACCACGGGTCAGCTGGCTGCACCGCAGGCCAACGCCATGGCAGCCGTGATTGATCCGCTGATGAACGGTGTCGGCGCTCCCTGGCTGCTCTATGCCATCGGTGCCGTGATTGCCATCGTATTGACGCTGTGCAAGGTGCCCGCATTGCCGTTCGCCCTGGGCATGTTCATCCCCATCCAGCTGAACCTGCCGCTGCTCGTAGGCGGTGCCGTGAGCTGGTATGTCACGACGCGTTCGAAGGACGAGCAGGTGAACAAGGACCGTGGCGAGAAGGGAACGCTCATCGCCTCTGGCTTCATCGCCGGCGGTGCCCTGATGGGTGTTGTGTCGGCTCTGTTGCGCTTCGGTGGTTTCAACCCCATCAGCGAGTCATGGCTGGCCAATCCGTTATCAGAGGCATGCTCGCTCGTGGCTTACGTACTGCTGATTGCCTACTTTATTCAAAGTACCAAAGTAACAAAGTAACAGGGTAACAATACTAACACAATAACGACGATGAAGAATAGATGTATAACAATGCTGGGAGCGCTCATGGCTGTGCTGCCCATCAACGCGCAGACCACGGAGCTGACCACGCAGGAGGCGAAGACGCTCTACAAGAACATCACGATGAAGCACGTAAGCGTGCACGATCCGTCAATCGTCTACGACGAATCTGCCGACTACTACTACATCATTGGCTCGCATCGCGGACTGGCTCGCACACGCGACTTGCAGAATTGGACCTCGCTGACTGAGAAGTTCGGGGTTGTTAGGGCAGATGGCTCTGTGGAAACCATCACCTACAGCGAAAGCAATAAGAAAAACATAGAGCGAGCCTTCCGCACAAACCAGACCAAACAGATTACGAAGGATGGTAAGACCATCGACTTCGGCAACTTCGACGCTGTGGCCTGGGCCTGCGCGCTGCCCGATGGCGATGGCAACGAGTGGGGGCTCGATGGTGTGATGTGGGCTCCCGACATCATCTGGAACCCAGTGATGCAGAAGTGGTGCCAGTACATGGGTATCAACGGCTACAACGGCAACTCGGTAATCGTGCTTATGACAGCCGACCAGATTGAGGGACCGTGGATTTATCAAGGACCCGTAGCCTATAGCGGTTTCCGAACAAAGACTGATGCCCGTGTGTCGTGGAAGCTGACTGATTTGGAACTCGTCATAGGCGAGCAATCAACCCTGCCAGAACGATACAATAAACCAACCAACAACAATGGTGTGAATTGGGGCGATTGGTGGCCCAACAACATTGATCCCAGCGTATTCTTCGACGAACAAGGCGAACTCTGGATGATCTACGGTTCTTGGTCGGGCGGCATCTGGATGCTGAAGTTGAACAAGGAAAACGGACTGCGCGACTACGACGTGACCTATGCTACCGACTATTCTGCCTCGACCAAAGCCATGACGAGCGATGCCTACTTCGGTAAGCGCGTGGCCGGCGGCTGCTACGTGTCGGGCGAAGGGCCCTACGTGGAGCACATCGGACAGTACTACTATCTCTTCGTTTCCTACGGCGGATTTGCTCCCGACGGCGGCTATCAGATGCGCGTGTTCCGTTCGGAAAACCCCGACGGCCCCTACGTTGACTGCCGTAACCAACCCGCAACCTACACTTCTTGGCAAGTGAACTTCGGCCCGAACACGTCGAACCGTGGCCAATTGCTCATGAGCAGCTACAACCAGTGGGGCTTCCAGACTGTCGGCGAATGTGCACAAGGACACAACTCGGCCATTGCAGCCAAGGACGGGCGCAACTATCTGGTCTACCACACGAAGTTCAACGACGGTACCTACGGCCACCTCGTGCGCGTACATCAGCTGTTTGTCAACGAGAAAGGCTGGCTCGTGGCCGCTCCGTTCGAATATAATGGCGAGACCCAGACCGACGAGCAGAATGCCTCGCAGCAACTCTACCAGGCATCGGAGATACCCGGCAAGTGGCAGCTGCTTGTGCATAAGTATGGGCTGAACCATGAGAAGATGGAGGAAGTGCTACCCGTGGAGATTGAACTGAGCGACGACGGCACCATCAGTGGCGGAGCCAAAGGCAAGTGGGAGCTTGTAGACGGCACCACCTACATCCATCTGACCATCGGCGGCGTCATTTACTTCGGTGTGCTCACCGAGCAGCAGATGGAGCCTACCAACATCAAGGCCCTCTGCTTCACGGCACTGAATGCGTCGGGTGTTCCTGTCTGGGGCTACAAGATTCGCGAGAAGTACCAGTTGGCTCGTCAGGTGAACACCCAGACGATTCCTGTGGCAGGCACGCGTCGCGTTTCGGGCAGCATCGACCTTTACAACGTGCCCCTCCTCCCAGGAGTTGATTTGCAGTGGACATCGTCCGAGCCCGACATCATCTCCAGCGAAGGCCGCTACAATCCTGCCGGACTGACCGAGAATGCCGACGTGCAGTTGACGGCGCTCGAGACCTGTGGCGACTATTACTGGAAGCAGGCCTACAATGTCGTGGCCCAGAAGGACACCATTCCTGCTGTGGATTATAAGAGTGGCATGCTGGCTTATTACAACTTCGACGCATCGCCAGTGGTGAACATTCTCAATGCCGAGCAGACTGCCAACCTGCGTCGCACCACGCCAGCCGAGAAACCCGAGCTGGAGGAGGGCGGCGTCCGCAATGGCAGCGTGCTTCATCAGTTCACGACCACCACGGAAAACCGCTACAGCTATGCCGAGATGCCCAATCCCTACTATGGTCTGTCGCTCGACGACGGTGCCACCATCGCCTTCTGGGTGAAGCCCAACGACGATAACCTCTGGAACTGCATCTGGGCTTTCTACAATGCTTCGCAGAAGAAACGTTTCTTCATGACGCCCAATGCCTATCTGGGTTACAGCGACGGCACCGACTATGTAGACATCAATCATGCCGACCGTGCCACTCACTACCTGACGCCAGGCCAGTGGAGCCACATCATCCTCACCATCTCGCCCGACAACGGCATCAGCGTCTATGTGAATGGTGCGCTGAAAGCTAGTTCGGGTTATGCCTACCGTGGCAGTGTTGATGGGAAGAGTATTTCGAAGAAGGCGGATGTTGATTTCACGCTGTTCCTCCGATTCATGCAGGAATGTCCCAACTTCTACCTCGGCTACGGTTCGTTCTGGTCGTCGGCCGACATGCACATCGACGACCTCATGCTCTACAACCGAGTGCTCACGTCGCAGGAGTTGCGCGGCCTCTACACGCTGGCCAATCGCGTCTACGACTTCGCCAGCGACCTGACCGACGCCATCGAAGTTGTTGAGAATGGAAAGCGGTCAGCCAGCAATACTTCCACCTACGACCTCAGTGGTAGGAAGGTGGCGCCTGCAAGCCTGAAGAAGGGTGTCTATATCAGCAACGGCAAGAAGATCATCGTCAGATAAAACTGCAATCAGTAAAAAGCGAGAGGGAACCGATTCCACAAACATTGGTGGAAATGGTTCCCTCTCGTTTTTTATAGCCGCAGCAGGTCAATCCTCGCTGGCGCGCTCCAGATAGCGCGCCATCACCCATTCGTTCTGCTCGGGAATCGTCATGTGCGAATTGTCGAGCAGCAGGGCATCGTCGGCCTGTCGCAGCGGCGACACTTCGCGATGGGTGTCGATGTAGTCGCGCTCCTCAACGTTCTTCAGGATGTCTTCGTAAGGCTCGGGCATGCCCTTGCTGACCAGTTCGTCGTAGCGGCGCTGGGCGCGCACCTCGGCCGATGCCGTGACGAAAATCTTCAGTTCGGCCTGCGGAAACACCGTCGTGCCGATGTCGCGGCCGTCCATGACGATGCCGCCTTCCTGGCCCATAGCCTGCTGCTGAGCCACCATTGCCGTGCGCACAAAGGGCACTGCCGCGATGGGGCTGACGTGGTTCGATACTTCCAGTGAGCGTATTTCCTTCTCCACCAGTTCGCCGTTCAGATAGGTGTCGGGCTTTTGCGTCTCAGGGTTGAATTGGAACGTGATGTTGATGTTGCCCATGTGCTTCTCCAGTTGTTCGGTGAGCACGCTGCCGTCTTCGGCAAACAAGCCGTTGCGCAGGGCGTAGAGCGTCACGGCGCGATACATGGCACCCGTGTCGACGTAGACATAGCCGATACGGCGGGCCAGATCCTTGGCCATCGTGCTCTTGCCGCACGATGAATAGCCGTCAATGGCAATTGTAATTGTCTTCATAGTGTATATGCTGCATTAATGAATATCGAGGAACTCGACACGTGATACTTGCCGTAGGCCACGCCCAGCTTGAAGCGTTGCAGCGACAGTCCGCCGCCCAGCGTCAGGCCTGCGCCGTGGTTGCTCTCCTCCTGGTCCAGGCTGGAGAGAATGCTCATCTGGTGGGCACGACGGAAGTTGTAGCCAACGCCCAGCCACACTTGTTGCGAAAGCAGCAGGTCGGCACCCACAGCCACGTGTTGTATGAACTTATAGTCCCAGTGTACCATGTCGCTCAGCGTCAGCGAGAAGCGCAACGGCGTGTGCTGCAGCCGTTTGGTCACGCCAACCTGAACGTCCATCGGCATGCGGTCGTAGTCTTCGTCGAGTGCTTTCACTTGGCCGCCCAGATTCTTGGCCACCAGCGACACCGACCACTCGCGCTCTGCGTCGAAGTAGTTCAGTCCGAGGTCAACGCCCACGGCTATCGAGCTGTAGTCGGCAATGTGGGTGTACACCATCTTCGCTGCTATGCCGCCCGTGATGCGTTCGCTCAGCAGGTGGGAGTAGTAGCCTGTCAGCGCAATGTCCTTGGCCGAAAACTCGCCTGTCTGCACGTTGTACTCGTCGGTCTGGCGCATAGTGCCGTAGTCCATCAGCTGACCGCTCACGGCCCAGGCTCCCTTCTCGCCAGCCACGCGGCTGAAGGCGGCACTCGCCGTGTTCACACCCGACATGTAGTTCATGTAGTTCAGCACGATGGTCTTGTCGCTGACGTTGGTGAGCAGGGCAGGGTTGCTGAACGTCATCGACAGGTCGTCGTCGTACAGGCTCACGTTCTTGCCGCCCAGCGCAGCCTCGTGGGCACCCACGGGCAGTCGCAGGAAGTTGTAGGCCGTCTGGCTTTCCTGACCCCTTGTCAGCACGACAAAAAGCGTTAATATCAGTGTAGAAACGATTCTCTTCATTAAAAAAACATTATTTCGCCCACAAAGATACAAAAAACTTTCAACTTTAAACTTTCAACTTTGAACTTTTTACTATCTTTGCACAAAAATTGGCAATCATGCAGACAGAAGCGGCTTATACTGAGGTGCGGCGCTCCACTGGTTTCCTCCTGGGACTGGTGGTCGTGCTGTCGGCGTTGTTCGTGGCTTTGGAGTGGAACACGGGCGACGACGACATCGACATCGACGAGATGCTGCTCGACGACGTGGCCGAGGAACTGCTCGTCAGTGCCTGGGACGAAAAGGAACAGGTGGTGGTGCTCGAGCAGCCCAAACCCACACCCGCGCCGAGCGAGCAAATCAAGGTGGTCGACGTGCTGCCGGAACTGCCGCCCGAGGCCGAAGCCAACACGCAGACTGCCACCGTGGGCGAGACGGAAGACCTGGGCAAGACGGCTCCCGACGAGCCGCTGCCGCCCGTTGTGTCGTCGCTCGACGACGAGCCGCTGCCCGTGCGCGTGGTCGAACAACTGCCCGAATATCCGGGTGGAATGGGCGAGTTCGTGCGCTGGCTGTCGAAGAACCTGCAGTATCCTGCATCGGCCCGCCAGCTGAAACAGCAGGGCAGGGTGGTGGTGTCGTTCATCGTCAACCGCGACGGCACCATCAGCGACGCCAAGATTGCTCGGTCGGCCTCCAGCTTGTTCGATGCCGAGGCCATGCGCGTCATCCGCATGATGCCCCGCTGGAAACCCGGTGTGCAAGGCGGAAAACCTTGTCGCACAATGGTGGCAGTCCCCATCGTCTTTGAATTATAACCCTCTCAACCCTCTCACCCGCGCCAAAGGCGCTCTCTCAACTGCGCCGTAGGCGCTCTCTCAACCGCGCCAACGGCGCCCTCAACCAAAGAAAAAAATGAAGACTTCTAACGAAATCCTCCAACTGGTCAACCAGTATCTCGACCAACTGCCCTACGAGCGCCAGCCGCGTTCGCTCTACGAACCCATCCAGTATGTCCTCTCGCTTGGCGGCAAGCGCATCCGACCCGTGCTCATGTTGCTGGCCTACAATCTCTTCCGCGACGATCCTGAGAGCATCCTGCCCACCGCCTGCGGACTGGAGACCTACCACAACTACACACTCCTGCACGACGACCTCATGGACAATGCCGACCTGCGCCGCGGCCACGAGACCGTGCATCGCCGCTGGGATGCCAACACTGCCATCCTCTCGGGCGACTCCATGCTCGTGCTGGCCTATCAGCGCGTGGCCCAGTGCCGTACCGACAAACTGGCCGACGTGCTCGCACTCTTCACCGAGACCGCCCTGCAGATAGGTGAGGGACAGCAGTACGACATGGACTTTGAGCATCGCACCGACGTCAGCGAAGCCGAGTATATCGAGATGATTCGCCTGAAGACCAGCGTCCTGCTGGCCTGCGCCACGAAGATGGGTGCCCTGCTGGCCGATGCCTCTGAGGCCGATGCCCAGAACCTCTATAAGTTTGGCGAGCAGATGGGGCTGGCCTTCCAGTTGCAGGACGACTTCCTCGACGTCTACGGCGACCCTGCCGTCTTCGGCAAGGCCATCGGCGGCGACATCACCAGCAACAAGAAGACCTACATGCTCATCAATGCCTTCAACCTGGCCACACCCAGTCAGCGCGACGAACTCATGCACTGGGTCACCGCCACCGACTTCGACCGCCAAGAGAAGATACAGGCCGTCACCCACCTATATAATATAATAGGTATCGACCGCCTTGCCCAGAAGCGCATTGCCTACTACTATGACGAGAGCCTGAAGTATCTCGAGGCCATCAGCGTGGCCGACCAGCGCAAGCAGCAGCTCCGCCAGTATGCTGCCGACATGATGCACAGGCAGTATTAGTTGAGAGTTTAGAGTTTAGAGGTGGAAGATTTTTCAAATCTCCATTTCCCATTTCAAAATCAGAAGAATTTTGATTGATACCCATGCCCATCTCGACGGCGAGGAGTTTCGCGACGATCTCCCCGCAGTCATCCAGCGAGCCCGCGAGGCTGGCGTAGAGAAAGTGTTCATTCCCGCCATCGACCTCGCCACGTCGCAGCTGATTCCCCAGTTGTGCTCCCAATACCCCGGCTACCTCTATCCGATGGCAGGGCTCCATCCCGAGGAGGTCAGGGCCGACTGGCGCGAGGTGCTTCAAGAAATAAAGCTCGCCCTTCCTCAGAAATCGGCCTCTTCTGCAGGTAGTAACCAAACGCCCCTCCCAGAGGGAGGGGTAGGGGGTGGGCCTCTTGCCATTGGCGAAGTGGGCTTGGACTTCTACTGGAGTCGCGAGTTCGAGCAGGAACAACTGCTCGCCTTCGAGGAACAGGTGCGCTGGTCGGTGGAGACGCGCCTGCCGCTCATGATTCACTGCCGCAAGGCGCAAAACGAGATGGTGAAGATTCTGCGCCGATACGAACGCGACCTGCCCGGCGGCGTGTTCCATTGCTTCACGGGCAACCAGTTCGAAGCCCGCGAACTGCTGTCGTTCGAGCGTTTCGTGCTCGGCATCGGCGGTGTGCTCACGTTCAAGAAAAGCCATCTGCCCGAAGACCTTCCCGCTGCCGTGCCCCTCAGCCGCATCGTGCTCGAGACCGATAGCCCCTACATGGCTCCCGTGCCCAATCGCGGTCAGCGCAACGAACCCGCCTTCGTGGCCCTCGTCATGCAGCGACTGGCCGAAGCCTACGGCGTCAGCCCCGAGGTCGTGGAGCGCCAGACCAATGCCAACGTAGCGCGCGTCTTCGGCATCAGTTGTTAGAATAATCACGACAAGTTTCTTCTTTTTCCCACTCTTTTTTCGGACGAAACAACGCTTTCGCCCGCCCGTTTTCATGCCCTTTTCCGAACAAACGCCCGCCCTGTCTCGACAAAACCATAGGTTTCGATCACACAAACCTATGCTCTGATTGCTCTATACCTATGCTCTCTATCATCCAGACCTATGCTCTCTATCGTCCAAACCTATGCTTTAGATGGTCAAAACCATAGGTTTTGCAAAACGGCCACTTGGTTTTCTCCGCAGATTTATCCCCGTTTATTGCCATAATGTTTCTAACCATCTGATTCTCAGTGGTTTCTAAAAACAGCATAATTTAGCCCCGTTTTTCACCCCGCGCAGCACTTCCTTCCCGGTTTAGCCATTTTTCGGAGGTAGTTGTTCAGTAATTATCTTTACATAGTTTTCTATGAGTCAATGCCAGCAATAAAGGAACTGATGTCCCCCCGTGCCCCCGCCGGGGCAAAAAATATATAGTTAAAGATGCTTAAAATACATAAGCAAAGTATGGCATTTCAATGGAAATGCACTAATTTTGCAACCGCTTTGAAAAAAAGCACAAACATTTTTCATTGGAGAGGTGCTCGAGTGGTTGAAGAGGCACGCCTGGAAAGCGTGTAACCGGCAAAACTGGTTCGCAGGTTCGAATCCTGTTCTCTCCGCA